>WBZO01000618.1_pt1 | contig 70078 bp, 50 predicted proteins | sample 5204261 | NCBI WGS metagenome assembly WBZO01 (sample SAMN12412400, study PRJNA552823) | activated sludge metagenome | isolation source: activated sludge from anammox sidestream of wastewater treatment plant... | place: USA: North Carolina | collected 2017-09
GTCCGCGGGCAGCACTTCCCCGGTCAGGGTGGTGCGCGGCTGGAGTTGGCCGGCGTCGCGGATGCGGCGGCGGGCCTCGGCCGGGCTGACCCGGATGACGTCGGCGATCACCTTCGCGCACGCCCCACCCAGGGCCGAATCCCCGCAGCGCTCCAGCGAACCGGTCATCGCATGCGACGACGAGCGCAGACGCCGCATGACCGTCTCCAAGGCGTCGAGGGCTTCCAACCGCTCCCGTACCGACAGGGATTCAAGCTCGACAGCGGCCAGCGCCTCGGCACCACGGCCGAACGCCTCCAACGCCACTGTTATCGAACTCATGTTCGAAACGCTACGCGCCTGGTCCGACAGAAACTGTGATGTCTCGGGACATCGGTGACAGTTCTGTATCAGGACATGGGTGACAGTTGGTGTCTCAGGACATCGGTGACGTTTCATCGGTCTTGTCGTGGACCGCGGGGTTTTCCGTTGCCGACGTATCTGACTCCGGGTGCGGGGCGTGTGTGCTCGATGAGTACTTCGCCGTCCAGGTCGGCCACGGTGATGTTGTCGCCGTCGGTGACGATGAGGACTTGCTCACAGGCCAGCCGTCCGTCGACCTTGTAGTGGACCCCGGCGAGCCCGAACGTGCCGGCGGTGGACAGGGTCATGACCCGGGTTCCGGCCGGTAGGTGCTGAGGCTGCGGTGCGGGCCGGTTGCGCTTCGGCGCGGGTTCGGCGAAGAGCGGGTTGGGGCGAGGAGCTTCCGCTTTCGGGATGGCTTCCCACGCCGCCAGTGGCGTGATGCGCCCAGGCAGCCCCTGGTGGGGGCGCTCGGCGTTGTAGATGTTGTCGAACGTGTCGATCTGGGCTTGCAACTCGGTCAGCGTGATTGCCAGCGGTTGTTTGTCGAGGTAGCGGAACAGCGTCTGATGGAAACGCTCGTTCTTGCCTTGTGTGGTCGGCTTGTAGGGCTTGCCGGTGATCGCCTGCACCCCCAGGCGCGAGAGGTGTGTCACCAACTGGCCGAGGTATCCGCGCCGCGAGGGGTTGAGTGCAATCCCGTTATCGGAGAGCAGTCGTTGCGGGACGCCATGAGCGGCGACGGCCTTGTCGAACACGGTGATCGCCGCCTCGGCAGTCTCAGACCAGGCCACATGGGAGGCGACCGCGTAGCGGGAGTGGTCGTCGATGAGCTGGAAGATCACACACGTGCGTCCGCCGGTGAGCACGTATCCCGTGGCATCCAATTGCCAGCAGGCATTGGGGGCCGGATAGACAAACCGCCGCCATGCCGAGCGGGGCTTCTTCTTCGGCTCAAGGCGAGCCACGCCGGCCTCACGAAAGATCCGTGCCAGCGACGCCGTCGACGGAACCTGCTCCAAGCCCATCGCGTGCATCTTGTCGTGCACACTGATCGGCCCGTGGTCCAGGCCGGAGGCCTCCAGTGCGGCCCGCACGGCCACGACCAGGTCCTTGACCTCATCGCTGAACTTCGAAGGGCTCGACTTCGGCCGCCGAGACCTGGGCTCGAGCACCGCGGCAGGCCCATCGGTCTGCACGCGCTTACGTAACTCGTAGAACGACTTTCGGGAGATGCCGTGCTCGACGCAGAACGTCGAGACCGCCCCCCGAGGGGCATCATCGGGCCACTGCGAGATCGCCAGAGGGACACGCGGATCGATCGGTTCATTAACAGCCACCCCCGCAGCCTTGGGGCAGAAGTGTCACCCCCAACACCACTCAAAACGTCACCGATGTCCTGATACAGAACTGTCACCGATGTCCTGCGAGATGACAGGTCCGACAGAAACGCTGTCCCCGTCCGGGAGATCGTCGGTGCCGCGAGACCCGGCGGACTGACGGTTGAAGACTTACATAACACGCAAACAAAATCACGGATCTCACGTGTGGTTTGGTTTGGGTTGCCGGAATCGCCGCACCGGACTGCAACGGGCATCGTGACCAACCGGGCGCTCGCGGCGTCAAAACGGTAGATAAAGCCCGCCCATCGGACCGCCGCCCAAGGGCTAGGCTGACTGCCAATGCAATCCCGTCTCCGAGGAGCCCCAATGCCCAGGTCGGCAGCTGATGTGCACAGGGTGATCAAGGCTTATGACGTACGCGGTCTGGTCGGGACGGAACTCGACGAGGGCTTCGTCCGCGATGTCGGCGCGGCCTTCGCCCGCCTGATGCTCGAGGAGCGTGCCGAGGGCAGCAGTCGCATCGTGATCGGATATGACATGCGGGAGAGTTCCCCCGTCCTTGCGGCCGCCTTCGCCGACGGCGTGACATCGCAGGGCCCGGATGTCGTCCGCATCGGCCTGGCGTCCACCGACGAGTTGTATTTCGCCTCAGGGTTTCTCAACTGCCCCGGTGCGATGTTCACCGCCAGCCACAACCCCGCCGCCTACAACGGCATCAAGTTGTGCCGCGCCCAGGCGAAGCCCGTCGGTGAGGACACCGGCCTCGCTGTCATCCGCGATGCGGTCATCAACGGCGTCCCGGCCGGCGCCGGACCGCGGGGCGAGATCCATGACCAGGATGTCCTCGCCGAGTACTCCACATTCCTGCAGTCGCTCGTTGACGTCGCCGCACTCCGGCCGCTGCGGGTCGCCGTCGACGCGGGCAACGGCATGGCCGGGCACACCGCGCCGGCCGTGCTCGGCAGCATTCCGGGCTTGACGCTGCTTCCGCTGTATTTCGAACTGGACGGGACCTTTCCCAACCACGAGGCCAATCCGCTGGAGCCGTCCAACCTGGTGGACCTGCAGGACTACGTGACTCACACCGGCGCGGACATCGGCCTGGCCTTCGACGGGGATGCAGACCGCTGCTTCGTCGTGGACGAACGGGGACGGCCGGTGTCGCCGTCGGCCGTCACCGCGTTGGTGGCGGCGAGGGAACTGACCCGCGAACCGGGCGCGACGGTGATCCACAACCTGATCACCTCCAGGACGGTGCCCGAGGTGATCGCCGAGAAGGGCGGCACCGCGGTCCGTTCGCGGGTCGGGCACTCCTATATCAAGGGGCTGATGGCCGAGACCGGCGCGATCTTCGGCGGTGAGCATTCGGCCCACTATTACTTCCGCGATTTCTGGGGCGCGGACTCCGGCATGCTGGCTGCACTGCACGTGCTCGCCGCGCTGGGGGGCCAGGACCGGCTGCTGTCGGAACTGATGGACGACTACCAGCGTTACGCGGCTTCCGGCGAGATCAACTTCCGTGTCGAGGATGCTCCCGCCTGTGTGGACGCGGTCCTGAAATCCTTTGCGTCACGGACGATTTCGATCGACCGGCTGGACGGCGTGACGGTCGATCTCGACGGCGGCGCCTGGTTCAACCTCCGCACCTCCAACACCGAACCGCTGTTGCGGCTCAACGTCGAGGCGCCGACCGGCGACGAGGTCAATGAAATCGTCGTCCAGGCAGGCGAGGAGATCTCGCGTACCGGGGGCACGGGATGAGTTCGGCGCACGTCACCGTCGACCTCGACGACACCGACGGATTGCTGGAGGCCGATCGCGACGGCCTGCTGCGCTCGGCCGCCATGGCGGGTGCGCAGGTTCGCGCGACGGCCGCTGCTGTCGAGGAAGGCGCGTGCGAGTCCCTGGCCTCGGACCAGCGGCCACGAACCGTGATCTGGTTGGCCGGCCGCGGTCCGGCCGAGTCGGCCGGGGCCATGCTGGCCGCTTCGCTCGGGCCTGCGGCTGTCGAACCGATCGTCACCGCGGCGCAGGTGCCGCCTTGGATCGGCCCCCTCGATGTGCTGGTCATCGCCGGTGACGATCCGGGCGACCCGGTCCTGGTCTCGGCGGCCGCGACGGCGGTGCGCCGAGGTGCGCGCGTGGTGGTCGCCGCGCCGTATGAAGGCCCGTTGCGCGACGCCACCGCAGGCCGGGCAACGGTGCTGGCACCTCGGCTCCCGGTCCCCGACGAATTCGGCCTCAGCCGCTATCTCGCGGCAGGGCTTGCCGCGTTCGGCGCGGTGGATCCGGCGCTGAGGACGGACCTCGGCGCACTCGCCGACGAACTCGACGCCGAAGCGCTGCGCAACAGTGCGGTGCGTGAGGTGTTCACCAACCCGGCCAAGGCACTGGCCGAGCGGATCGCGGGACGGCAGACGGTGCTGGCCGGTGACGGCCCCGCGACGCTGGCCCTGGCCCGCCACGCCGGGGCGGTCCTGCTGCGGGTCGGCGGCCGACCGGTTGCGGCGACGGGCCTGGCCGACGCGCTGGTTGCTCTGCGCGGGGTCGCCTGGGCCCGGTTCGCCGACCCGGTGGACGCTCTTTTCCACGACGAGGAACTCGACGGACCACTGCCCAGTCGTCCCCGGGTCATCGCACTGACACTGGCCGAGGAACGGCCGGTCTTGACGGCGCGGACGGCCGGGATCGACGATGTCGATCTGGTTGGCGCCGAAGACACCGGCGAAGCGGGATCGGCTCCGGCGACCGGCGCCCGGACCGAACAACAACTCGGTACCTTGGCGGTGCGGCTCGAGATGGCCGCGGTTTATCTGAGATTGGCAGGGGGATAGCAAGGCCGTGCAATTGTTAAGCGGGGCAATCCGGACATATGCATGGGGGTCACGTACCGCGATCGCCGAGTTCACCGGCCGGCCGGCGCCCACGGCGCATCCGGAGGCCGAGTTGTGGCTGGGCGCGCATCCCGGTGATCCGGCCCGGCTCGAGGGGCCGGACGGTGAGGTTTCGCTGCTCGACGCCATCGCCGCCGACCCGGACGGCGAGCTGGGTCCGGCGGTGTGCCGGCGCTTCGGCGGCATCCTGCCGTTTCTGGTGAAGGTGCTCGCCGCCGACGAGCCGCTGTCCCTGCAGGCCCATCCGAGTGCCGAGCAGGCGGTGGAGGGCTACGAGCGCGAGGACCGCGCCGGTGTGCCGGTCAACTCCCCGGTGCGAAACTATCGCGACCGCAGCCACAAGCCCGAACTTCTGGTGGCGCTGACCGAGTTCCAGGCGCTGGCCGGATTCCGCCCGGCCGCGCGCTCGGTCGCGCTGATGCGCGCCTTCGAGGTTGCCGCGCTGGATCCCTACATCGCGCTGCTCACCGACCAGTCCGATGCCGCCGGCCTGCGCGCACTGTTCACCACCTGGATCACCGCGCCGCAGCCCGACATCGATGCCCTCATCCCGGCCGTGCTGGAGGGCGCCATCGCCTACATCCGTTCGGGGGCAAAGGAATTCGCCGACGAAGCCCGGACCATCCTCGAGCTCGGCGAGCACTACCCCGGCGACGCCGGCGTGCTGGCGGCGCTGTTGCTCAACCGCGTCGGCCTGACGCCCGGCGAAGGGATCTTCCTGCCCGCCGGCAACCTGCACAGCTATCTGCACGGCGTGGGCATGGAGGTGATGGCCAACTCCGACAACGTGCTGCGCGGAGGACTGACCCCCAAGCACGTCGACGTGCCGGAACTGCTGCGGGTGCTGGACTTCGCACCGGTTACCGACGCCCGCGTGAGCACCCACCGCGACGGAATCGAACTCGTCTACGACACCCCGGCCGCCGAGTTCGCCGCGTCGGTGCTGATCCTCGACGGCGACAACCTCGGGCACGAAGTGGACGCCCCGGCCCGCCACGACGGCCCCCAGATCCTGGTCTGCACCGAGGGTTCGGTGATCCTGCGGGCCAAATCCGACGAGATCCGGGTCAAACGGGGTGACGCGGCCTGGGTGGCCGCCGACGACGGCCCGATCCGTTTGGAGGCATCCACGCCGAGCCGACTCTTCCGCGCTACGGTTGGCCTCTAACAGCTAGCCGGTCGACGGTCCGGCCGCTGACGGATGCCGAGGAGACCAACATGTCGGCTTCGGGGAGTACCCGGGCGATCCTGGCCGCGCTGGCCGCCAACGCCGGTATCGCGGTGGCGAAATTCGTCGGCTTCCTCATCACCCACAGTTCGTCGATGCTCGCCGAGGCCGTCCACTCGGTGGCCGACACCTCCAACCAGGCGCTGCTGCTGCTCGGGCAGCGCCGAGCCCAGCGCGAGGCGACCGAGCTGCACCAGTTCGGCTACGGCCGCAGCCGGTTCTTCTATTCGTTCGTCGTCGCGCTGGTGCTCTTCTCCCTCGGTGCGGTGTTCGCGCTCTACGAGGGCTACCAGAAGATCGTGCACCCGCACCCGCTGACCTCGCCCATGGTGGCCATCGCCATCCTCGTCATCGCGATCGGGCTGGAGAGCTACAGCTTCCGGACCGCGATGGTGGAATCCCGGCCGCTGAAGGGATCCGGAAGCTGGTGGCAGTTCATTCGCCGCTCCCGTAACCCGGAGTTGCCGGTGGTGCTCCTGGAGGACACCGGCGCGTTGCTCGGCCTCGTCTTCGCCCTGCTCGGCGTCGGTCTGACCGTCCTCACCGGAAACCCGATCTGGGACGGTGTCGGCACCGCGCTGATCGGCGCCCTGCTCGGGGTGATCGCGGTGATCCTCATGGTGGAGATGCACAGCCTGCTCATCGGCGAGAGCGCCACGGGCGAGGAACTGGCGGCCATCCAGTCGGCACTGGAGGGCACCGACCACGTCGACCGGGTGATCCATCTGCGCACCCAGTACCTCGGGCCCGAGGAGATGCTCGTCGGCGCCAAGATCGCGCTGGCCCCGTCGACGGACCTGGCTACCGTGGCCGCGGCCATCGACCGGGCCGAAGCCAGCGTCCGGGCGGCGGTGCCGATTGCCCGCGTGATCTACATCGAACCCGACCTCGACCGCTCACTGGCCCGGTAGCGTCTGCGCCCATGGCCGGACCTGGAGGGCGCGCTGTTCATGGCGGCGCCGACGCGCCGCTCGAGCGTCGTGCGCGACGCACCAAATCGGTGGAACAGTCCATCCTCGACACCGACGAGCCGTCCACCCGGCTCCGCAAACAACTCACCTGGTGGGACCTCACCGTGTTCGGGGTGTCGGTGGTCGTCGGCGCCGGCATCTTCACCGTCACGGCCACCACCTTCGGCAACATCACCGGGCCGGCGCTGTCGGTGTCGTTCGTCATTGCGGCGATCACCTGCGCGCTGGCGGCGCTGTGTTATGCCGAGTTCGCCTCCACCCTCCCGGTCGCCGGCAGCGCCTACACGTTCTCCTACGCCACCTTCGGTGAGTTCATCGCCTGGATCATCGGCTGGGACCTCATCCTGGAATTCGCCGTCGGCGCCGCGGTGGTCGCCAAGGGATGGTCGAGTTATCTGGGGACGGTGTTCGGCTTCTCCGGCGGGACCCTGAAGCTCGGCGGATTCGAATTGGATTGGGGCGCACTGCTGATCATCGCCGTCGTCACCAGCCTGCTGGCCGTCGGCACCAAGGTCTCCTCCAACTTCTCCGCCGTCGTCACCGCCATCAAGGTGTCCGTCGTCCTGCTGGTCATCGTCGTCGGCGCGTTCTATATGAAGGGAAAGAACTTCTCGCCGTTCATCCCGCCCACCGAGACCGGAAAGGGCGCCGCCGGAACGGGCATCGACCAGTCGGTGTTCTCGTTGATCACCGGCGGTGGGGGCAGTCACTACGGCTGGTACGGCGTGCTGGCCGGCGCCTCGATCGTGTTCTTCGCCTTCATCGGCTTCGACGTGGTCGCCACCACCGCCGAGGAGACCAAGAACCCGCAGCGCGACGTCGCCCGCGGCATCCTGGCCTCGCTGGCCATCGTCACCGTGCTGTACGTGGCGGTCTCGGTGGTGCTGTCGGGGATGGTCAGCTACACCGAACTGCGGGAGAAGGGGAACGGGCACGCGAACCTGGCCACCGCGTTCTCCATCAATGGCGTCGACTGGGCCGCCAAGATCATTTCGATCGGCGCCCTGGCGGGCCTCACCACCGTGGTCATGGTTCTGGTGCTCGGGTTGTCCCGGGTGATGTTCGCGATGGCGCGCGACGGACTGCTGCCTCGCGGGCTCGCGATGACCAACGAGCGCGATGCCCCGGTGCGGATCACCCTCGTCGTCGGACTGCTGATCGCGGTGGCGGCCACCGCGTTCCCGATGTCCAAGCTCGAGGAGATGGTCAACGTCGGCACGCTGTTCGCTTTCGTTCTGGTCTCGGCCGGGGTGATCATCCTGCGCCGCACGCGGCCGGACCTGAACCGCGGTTTCCGGGCGCCGTTCGTGCCGGCGCTGCCGATCCTGTCGATCCTGGCCTGTCTGTGGCTGATGCTGAATCTGACTGCGCTGACGTGGATCCGGTTCGTCGTCTGGATGGCCGTCGGCATCGCGGTCTACGCGTTCTACGGGTACCGGCACTCGGTGCTCGGTCGGCGGCTGGCCGCGGCGGGCGCCGGTCCCGGGAGCTAGATCCCGTTCCAGCCGAAGCCGACGACGTGCAGCCCCGATCCGGCGAAGTCGTTCTCCGGCAAACAGTTCCGGCCGTCCACGATGAGAGTGCCCCGCATGACGCGGCGCAGCCCGTCGGCGTCGATGAGCCGGAACTCCGGCCATTCGGTTGTCACGACGACGGCATCGGCCCGGTCGGCAGCCTGGTAGACGTCGTCGGCCAACCGGACGGCCTCGAACTCCCCGGGCAGCGCCTTGACGACCGGATCGAAGGCCGAGACCACCGCGCCGGCGGCCAGCAGTCGCCGGGCGATGTCCAGTGCCGGCGCGTCGCGCAGGTCGTCGGTGCCGGGTTTGAAGGCCAGTCCGAACAGGGCGATCCGGCGTCCCTTCAGGGAGTGCAGTTCGCGCTGGAGCTTGCGGATGGCGTTCTCCCGCTGGGATTCGTTGATCTCGACGGTCGCTCTCAGCATCGAGGGGGAGTGCCCATGCTCGCCGCTCGACGCGATCAGCGCCGAAACGTCCTTGCCGAAACATGAACCGCCCCAACCGATTCCGGGTTGAAGGAAGGGTCGGGCGATGCGGTGGTCGGCGCCGATCGCGGGCAGCACCTCGCGGGCGTCGGCGCCGAACAACTCGCACATCTGGGCGATCTCGTTGGCGAAGCTGATCTTCGTCGCCAGGAACGCATTGGCGGCGTATTTGATCATCTCCGCCGACGGCAGGTCGGTGGTGATCAGCGCCGGCTCGACGCCTCGCCGGCCGCCGTCGAAGGATTGGTGGAGCAGCGGCCGGTACAACTCGGCGACCCTGCTGACGTCTTCGGGGGAGCCGCCGAGCACGATCCGATCCGGATAGAGGAAGTCGTCGATGGCCGATCCCTCCCGCAGGAACTCCGGATTGGAGACCACCGAGAACGAGAACTGCTGCGTGCCGGGCAGGGCGTCCTCGAGAATGGTGTGCGTCCAGTTGCCCGAACCGACCGGCACGGTCGACTTGTTCACCAGGACCGCACCGGAGCGCAGATGCGGTGCCAGTGACCGGATGGCCGATTCCAGCTGACTCAGGTCCGGGGCACCGTCGGCTCCGGGCGGGGTTCCCACGCAGAGGAAGACGAATTCCGCCTCGGAGAGGGCGTCAGCGGGTCTGTCGGTGAACCGCAGCCGGCCCGACGACAGCGTTGACCCGAGCAGTTCGGGCAGCCCCGGTTCGACGAACGGCGCCTCCCCGCTGTTCAGCTGCCCCGCCCGCGCCGGGTCGATGTCCAGGCCGCAGACGCTGTGCCCGAGGAAGGCCAGGCAGGTGGCGGTGACCGCACCGACATAGCCGGTGCCGATGACGGCGACTGAGTGACCATGCTTGTCATGGACAGCCGGCGCTGCGCCCGCGCCGGATGAGGCCGGCGTGCGAGCGCGGAACCAGGCGATGGTCTGCTGCAGGCCGTCCCGGACGTCGACACGCGGTTCCCAGTTCAGTTCGGTGCGCGCGAGGGTGATGTCAGGCTGGCGCTGCGACGGGTCGTCCTCGGCGCGCGGGATGAATTCCAGTGGTGACCCGGACCCGGTGAGCTCACGGATCAGCTCGGCCAACTCCAGCATCGACATCTCGTGCGGGTTGCCGATGTTGACCGGCCCGGCGAGGTCGGAGAACAACAGCCGAAGCACACCCTCGACCAGGTCGTCGACGTAGCAGACCGACCTGGTCTGACTGCCGTCGCCCTGGACGGTGATCGGCAGCCCGCTGAGGGACTGGGTGATGAAGTTCGGGATGGCGCGGCCGTCGTTCGGCCGCATCCGGGGACCGAACGTGTTGAAGATGCGGAGGATGGCGGTGTTGAGGCCGTGCTTGGTCCGGTAGGCAGTTGTCAGCGCCTCGGCGAAGCGCTTGGCCTCGTCGTAGCATCCCCGCGGGCCGACGGGGTTGACATTGCCCCAATAGGTTTCCGGCTGCGGGTGGACGAGCGGGTCGCCGTAGGTCTCCGACGTCGACGCGAGCAGGAACCGGGCGCCCTTCTCCTTGGCCAGGCCGAGGGTGTTCAGCGTTCCCAGGGACCCGACCTTCATCGTCTGGATCGGAAGCTCGGCGTAGTCGATCGGTGAGGCCGGCGACGCGAAGTGGAGGACGTAGTCGACCGGCCCCGGGATCGCGATGTAGTTGCTGACGTCGAGCTCGATCAGCCGAAACCCGTTGTGCCCCTGCAAATGCGCGACGTTCTCCGGCGAACCTGTCGAGAAGTTGTCGAGACACGTCACATCGACGTCGTGCGCCAGCAGACGCTCCGCGATGTGGGAGCCCAGGAAACCGGCGCCGCCGGTCAACACTGCGTGTGGCCGCATACGCTCCTCCGTCAGTCGTGATCGCGTGGACTGCACACCCGGCGCGCTGAGCAGCCGACCCCTACAATCAGACTCCTGGGTTTTCGTCCCACCAACTGTTACGGGGTTGCTGTCAATGCTAGGGAATCTGACAATGCCGAGAAGCGCTGCCCCCCTTTGAGCCCTCGAACTGTCCTGGTCACCGGCGGAGCAGGGTTCATCGGCAGTCATACCCTCATCGAGCTGCTCGACGCCGGCTATGAGGTCGTCGTGATCGACGACTTCTCCAACAGCCACCCTGCCGTGCTGGACCGGGTGCGCCGGATCACCGGGCGGGCGCCCACCTTCTACGAGACCGACCTGCGTGATCGCGCGGCACTGGCCGCGGTGTTCGGGGCGCACCCCGTCGACGCCGTGATCCACTTCGCCGCGAAGAAGGCCGTCGGTGAATCGACGCAGATTCCGCTGGACTATTTCGATGTCAACATCGGCGGAACCACGAGCCTGGTCAGGACGATGCACGAGCACGGGGTCTCGCGGCTGGTGTTCTCGTCGTCGTGTTCCATCTACGGAGACGGGTCGTCGGCACCGCTGTCGGAGTCCGACCCCGCGAAGCCGACCAATCCCTATGCGCTCTCGAAGTGGATGTGCGAACGGATTCTGTCCGAGGCGTGCACCTATGTTCCCGGACTCTCGGTGATCGCCCTGCGCTACTTCAATCCGATCGGGGCCCATCCCAGCGGCCTGCTCGGGGAGGATCCGCTCGGTGTTCCCAACAACGTGGTGCCCTACCTGTCCCAGATCGCGGTGGGCAGGCTGACCGAGTTGAGTGTGTTCGGCGACGACTACCCCACACCGGACGGCACGGCGATCCGCGACTACATCCACGTTCTCGACGTGGCCGAGGCCCACCGGGTCGCACTCGAGCATCTCGACGACCGCACCGGCTTCCGGGTTTTCAACCTCGGCACGGGATCGGGTGTGTCGGTTCTGGAACTCGTCGCCGCCTTCTCCGCGGCGTGCGGCCGAGACATCCCGTACCGCATCACCGGGCGGCGTGCCGGCGACGTGGCGAGTCTGATCGCCGACGCCGGTCACGTCGAACGCGAATGGGGTTGGCGCACAACGCGTGACCTGACCGAGATGTGCCGGGACGCCTGGACGTTCCAGAGCCGGAATCCGCACGGTTACGCCGGGTCGGCGTCATGACCAGCAGAAGGGACGAGGCAGTGGACAACCCATCGGAGGTGACCGTATCGGCGGTCATCTGCGCCTACACCGACGAACGGCGCGAACTGCTGGACGGGTCGATTGATGCCGTTCTCGAGCAGCTCCGCCCCGGCGATCAATTGGTCGTCGCCATCGACTACAACGACGAACTGGTCGAGCGGGTCGGCACGCAGTACGGATCGCGCGTCACGGTCGTTCCGAATTCCGGTCCCAAGGGGATATGCGGCAACCGCAATTCCGGTATCGCGGCGTCCACCGGAACCGTCGTCGCCTTCGTCGACGACGATGCGCAGGTCCAGCCCGGTTGGCTCGAGCGCCTTCGCGCGGACTACCGCGACCCGACGGTCACCGGCATCGGAGGCAACGCCCGACCGGTCTGGCCGACCGAGCGGCCGCCCTGGTTTCCGGTCGAATTCGACTGGGTCGTCGGCTGCAGCCACCATGGCCTGCCGGAGGAACTGGCACCGGTGCGCAACCTGCTCGGCTGCAATATGTCGTTCCGGCGGCAGGCCCTGCAGGACGTCGGTGGTTTCAGCTCCGAGATCGGCCAGGTGGGCGGCAACATGATGCGTTGTGACGAGACCGAGCTGTGCATCCGGCTGAATCAGAGTTCAACCGATACCCGCCTGCTTCTCGACCCGGAAGTCAAGGTCCGCCATTGGGTCTCGGCCGAACGTACCGACCTTCGGTACTTCGTGCGCCGCTGCTTCTGGGAGGGCTTCTCCAAGCAACGGCTCAGCACCATGGTCGGCCGCTCCGATGCGCTCAGCACCGAGCGGGCCTACGTCTCGCGCGTGCTGCCGATGGCCTTCTTCCGGGAATTGGTCGCCAGTGTCCGGTCTCCGGGTCACCGCCTGGACCATCTCGGTCAGGCCGCGGCCCTGGTTCTCGGACTGGGGGTGACGACCTACGGCTACGCCTACGCCCTGATCCAATCCCGACTGCGCCGGCGCTGACACTCTCACGTGGGGAGCCGCTCCTCCTATAGTCACGACGATGAGCACCGTGCGGGCCGGCGCGCCGTCGTCCGACGCCTCGCGGGCCGCAATGCGCGACTCAGTGCTCGACGCCATGCGCGAGGAGCTCTTGGGAAAGGACTGGTCGGCGATCACCTTGACCGACGTCGCCCGCACCGCCGGAGTGAGCCGTCAGAGCATCTACAACGAGTTCGGGTCACGGCAGGGTCTGGCGCAGGGGTATGCGTTGCGCCTGGCCGACCGTCTGGTCGACGACGTCTCCCGCGCCATCGACGACCACATCGGGGATCTCTACGGCGCGTTTCTGGACGGGTTCCGCTCCTTCTTCACCGCATCGGCCACCGACCCGCTCGTCGTGTCGCTGCTGTCCGGCAAGGCGAAGTCCGATCTGCTGCAGATCATCACCACCGACAGCGGGCCGATCATCACGCACTGCTCGCAGCGGCTCACCGCGGCGCTGACCCACAGTTGGCTGCGGCCGGGGGCCGGCGAAGCCGGTGTGCTGTCCCGCGCCATCGTGCGGCTCGCCATGAGCTATGTGTCGATGCCTCCGGAGGCCGACCACGACGTGGCCGCTGACCTGGCCCAACTGATGACGCCGTTCGCGGAGCGGTACGCGGGGCATCACAAGTAGCCAAAGCCCCGATTCGGTCCTGCGGCGCGTTGGGCGATAACGTGTGCGCCATGTCTTCCGCCCCTTCCATGACCGCCGAGACCCGCAACGGCATCGATTTCAAGGTCGCCGACCTGTCACTGGCCGAGTTCGGCCGCAAGGAGATTCGCCTCGCCGAGCACGAGATGCCCGGACTGATGGCGCTGCGTCGTGAGTTCGCCGACGTCCAGCCGCTCAAGGGCGCGCGGATCTCCGGTTCGCTGCACATGACGGTGCAGACCGCGGTGCTGATCGAGACGTTGGTGGCGCTCGGTGCTGAAGTTCGCTGGGCGTCGTGCAACATCTTCTCCACCCAGGACCACGCCGCCGCGGCGTGCGTCGTCGGCCCGCACGGGACTCCGGAGGAGCCCAGGGGTGTGCCGATATTCGCCTGGAAGGGCGAGACGCTGGAGGAGTACTGGTGGTGCGCCGAGGAGATGCTCACGTGGCCCGAGGGAGACGAAGCGCAGCGGAGCTCGACCCAGGGATCGGGTCCCTGCAACATGATTCTCGACGACGGCGGTGACGCCACCATGCTGGTGCTGCGCGGCGCGCAGTTCGAGAAGGCCGGCGTGGTTCCGCCCGAGGAGGAGGACCACTCCGCCGAGTACAAGGTCTTCCTGAACCTGCTGCGCGAGAGCCTCACGGCCGACCCGACCAAGTGGACCCGGATCGCCGAGTCCGTCAAGGGCGTCACCGAGGAGACCACCACCGGTGTGCTGCGGCTCTACCAGTTCGCCGCGGCCGGTGAGCTGACCTTCCCGGCCATCAACGTCAACGACTCGGTCACCAAGAGCAAGTTCGACAACAAGTACGGCACCCGGCACTCGCTCATCGACGGCATCAACCGCGGCACCGACGTCCTCATCGGCGGTAAGGCCGCGCTGGTCTGCGGCTACGGCGACGTCGGCAAGGGTTGCGCCGAAGCGCTCAAGGCCCAGGGCGCCCGCGTCGCGGTCACCGAGATCGACCCCATCAACGCGCTGCAGGCCATGATGGACGGCTTCGAGGTCAAGACCGTCGAGCAGGCGATCGGCTGGGCGGACATCGTCATCACCGCCACCGGCAACAAGGACATCATCACCCTCGACCACATGCGGGCGATGAAGGACAAGGCGATCCTGGGCAACATCGGCCACTTCGACAACGAGATCGACATGGCCCGGCTCGAGCGTGACGGGCAGATCCGCCGGATCAACATCAAGCCCCAGGTCGACGAGTTCGTCTTCCCCGACGGCCACTCGATCATCGTGCTGAGCGAGGGCCGGCTGCTGAACCTCGGCAATGCCACCGGCCACCCGTCGTTCGTGATGAGCAACAGCTTCTCCAACCAGGTGATCGCCCAGATCGAGCTGTGGACCAAGAACGACGAGTACGACAACGAGGTCTACCGGCTGCCCAAGCATCTCGACGAGAAGGTGGCCAAGATCCACGTCGAGGCGCTCGGCGGCACGCTGACCAAGCTGACCAAGGACCAGGCCGAGTACATCGGTGTGGACGTAGAGGGTCCCTACAAGCCGGATCATTACCGGTACTGAGCCGCTGACGCGGTGATAGCTTGCCGCGGTGGAATTTTCCGGACGGTGGGCGGCCGCGCTCGCTGTCGTTCTGCTCGCCGCGTCGGGAGCGCCGGCGCGCGCCGACGACCCTTACCACCCGGACGACCCGACCTACAACGAGGACGAGTACGCCGCGTTCTACACCCCGCCCGAGCCGCTTCCGCCCGGCCAGCCGGGTGACGTGATCCGCAGCGAGCCCTCGCGGCTCGTGCTCGAACCGTCGGGTCAACTGGGTGCCATCATGGCCACCGGAACACGCGTCATGTACCGCAGCATCGACTCGCGGGGCAACCCGATGGCGGTGACGGGCACCTACTTCGAGCCGTTCAACGACTGGCCGGGCGCCGGTCCCCGGCCGCTGATCGTCTACGGCCCTGGCACCCAGGGCCTCGGCGACCAGTGCGCGCCCTCGCGAATGTTCAATCAGGGCATCCATTTCGCGCCGTTCCTGGACATCGCGTTCAACTACGAGTCGATGTTCCTCGCGACCCTGGTCGCGCGCGGCTTCGCGGTGATGATGACCGACTACCAGGGGCTCGGCACCCCGGGTGTGCACACCTACGTCAACCGGATCGCCCAGGCCGACGCCATGCTCGACGCCGGCCGCGCGGCGATGCGGCTGCCCGGCACTTCGCTGGATCCGAACGGGCCGATGGCGATGTTCGGCTACTCCCAGGGCGGTGGCGCCGCGGCGGCCGCGGCCGAACTGGCATCCAGCTACGCCCCCGAGCTGAACATCGTCGGTACCTACGCCGGGGCCCCGCCCGCGGATCTGGAGGAGCTCATCCCGTTCGCCGACGGCAGCCTGCTGGTCGGGGTGATCGGGTACGCCCTCAATTCGGTGATGGCCACCTACCCGGAGTATGCGGAATTGGTGCGGTCCCGGCTGAGCCCGATGGGCGAGAAGCTGGTCGACGACACCGCGACCCAGTGCGTCGAGGAGACCGCGATGCGCTTCCGCTTCAAGCACCTCCAGGACTTCTTCACCGACGACGTCACCGAAGTGGTGACCAACCCGCTGTTCCGAAAGTTGTTCGACGCCCAGCACATCGGGCACTACAAGCCCAATGCGCCGGTGTTCATCCTGTCCAACCGTTACGACCCGCTGGTGCCGTGGCACGGCGCCATGCAACTCGGGCTCGACTGGTGCGCGCAAGGCGCCGACGTTCAGTTCTGGACCAACGAACAGCCGCCGCTGTTCAACAAGATGGTGATCAACCACGGGCTGCCCATGTTCGTCGACGGCGAGCGGTCCATGCAGTGGATCGCCGACCGGTTCAACGGTCTGCCGACGACCCCGAACTGTGGGGAGTTCTGACGACGATGCGGAGCGTAGCGACGAGGAGGAGTCGGACAATCAGTTCTAGTCTGACGACGATGCGGAGCGTAGCGACGAGGAGGAGTCGGACAATCAGGATCAAGCGATGCTGATCGTCATCGAGGGCCTCGACGGCGCGGGCAAGCGCACGCTCACCGACGGACTGCGGCGGGCCTTCGTCGCACAGGGCCGGTCGGTGGCGACGCTGGCCTACCCGCGCTACGGGCAGTCGATCACCGCCGACCTCGCCCACGAGGCGCTGCACGGCGCGCACGGGGACCTCGCCGGATCGGTGTACGCGATGGCGGTGCTCTTCGCGCTCGACCGCGCGAACGGCAAGGACCACGTGGCGGCGCTGCAGCGTGACCACGACGTCGTCATCCTCGACCGCTACGTCGCCTCCAATGCCGCCTACTGCGCGGCCCGGCTGCACCAGGACGCCGACGGCGACATGGTGTCGTGGGTGGGGCGGTTGGAGTACGGCCGCCTCGGTCTGCCCGAACCCGACCACCAGGTGCTGCTCGACGTCGGCGTGGAACTGGCCGCCGAACGGGCCCGCAGCCGGGCCGCCGAGGAGACCGACCGGGCCCGCGACGCCTACGAGCGCGATGCCGGGTTGCAGCAGCGCACCGGCGCCGTTTACCGCGGGCTGGCGGAGCGGTCGTGGCACGGGCCGTGGTCGGTGGTGGGTGCCGACGCCGATGCGCGAGGTCTCGCGGCCGACCTTTCGGCCTGAGCGGCGTTGCGGCCGTCCTGGCGATCTGAGCCGACTGGCCCGCGTGTTCCAGCAGGAGCCGCGTGTTCTAGCAGAGTTTTGACGCGAACCGGTGACACCATGGATGCCATGAGGCAACGGATCCTGGTCGTCGACGACGACCCCTCGCTCGCGGAGATGCTCACCATCGTCCTGCGCAACGAAGGTTTCGAGACGGCGGTCATCGGCGACGGCTCACAGGCCCTGACCGCGGTGCGAGAATTGCGGCCCGACCTTGTGCTGCTGGACCTGATGCTGCCCGGGATGAACGGCATCGATGTCTGCCGGGTGCTGCGGGCGGACTCCGGTGTCCCGATCGTCATGCTGACGGCCAAGACCGACACCGTCGACGTCGTGCTGGGTCTGGAGTCGGGGGCCGACGACTACGTCATGAAGCCGTTCAAGCCCAAGGAACTGGTGGCCCGGGTGCGCGCGCGGCTGCGCCGCAACGAGGACGAGCCCGCCGAGATGCTGTCGATCGGCGACATCGAGATCGACGTGCCGGCCCACAAGGTCACCCGCTCCGGTGAGCAGATTTCGTTGACACCGCTGGAGTTTGACCTGCTGGTGGCGTTGGCGCGCAAGCCGCGGCAGGTGTTTACTCGAGACGTGCTGCTCGAACAGGTGTGGGGATACCGCCATCCCGCCGACACCCGTTTGGTGAACGTGCATGTCCAGCGGTTGCGGGCCAAGGTCGAGAAGGATCCGGAGAACCCGCAGGTGGTGCTGACCGTTCGAGGAGTGGGATACAAGGCCGGCCCGCCCTGATGCGCCCGGATGATCGTTGATGCTCCGCGATGATCTTTAGCACCCGCCGGCGCATGCGCACCGGACCGCTGGTCCGGGGCACCAGTGCCGTCAGCAAGGCGCTGGCCCAGATCTGGCGCCGCTCCCTGCAGTTGCGCGTCGTCGTTCTCACACTTGGTCTTTCGGCCGTGGTGATCCTCGTGCTCGGCTTCGTGCTGACCAGTCAGATCACCAACCGGGTGCTCGACGTCAAGGTGCGCGCCGCCACCGAGGAGGTGGACCGGGCACGCAACACCGTGAGCGGGATCGTCAGCGGAGAAGAGGCACGCTCCCTGGACTCGAGCCTTCAACTCGCCCGAAACACCTTGATTTCCAAGCCCGGTCAGGCATCCGGAGCCGGACTGGCCGGCACCTTCGACGCCGTGCTGATGGTGCCCGGCGACGGCCCGCGGGAAGCCACCTCCGCCGGTCCGGTCGACCAGATTCCGCGCACCCTGCGTGATTTCGTCAAGGCCGGACAGGTCAGCTACCAGTACGCCACCGTCCGCACCGAAGGCTTCTCCGGGCCCGCGCTACTGGTCGGCACGCCCGCGCCGTCGCGGGTCAGCAACCTAGAGCTGTACCTGATCTTCCCGCTCACCAGCGAGGAGAACACCATCACCCTGGTGCGGGGGACCATGGCCACCGGCGGCCTGGTGCTGCTGCTCCTGCTGGCCGGCATCGCGCTGCTGGTGTCCCGGCAGGTGGTCCTGCCGGTCCGCTCGGCGTCGAGGATCGCCGAGCGGTTCGCCGAAGGCCACCTCTCCGAACGCATGCCGGTCCGCGGCGAGGACGACATGGCCCGGCTGGCGGTGTCGTTCAACGACATGGCCGAGAGCCTTCAGCGCCAGATCAACACCCTCGAGGAATTCGGCAACCTGCAACGCCGGTTCACCTCCGACGTCAGCCACGAGTTGCGCACACCGTTGACGACGGTCCGGATGGCCGCCGACCTCATCTACGACCACAGCGAGGACCTCGACCCGTCGCTACGGCGCTCCACCGAACTGCTCGTCAGTGAGTTGGACCGGTTCGAAACACTGCTCAACGACCTGCTGGAGATCTCCCGCCACGACGCCGGCGTGGCCGAGCTGTCAGTGGAGGCCGTTGACCTGCGCTCGACGGTCAACAAGGCGCTCGGCAACGTCGGGCACCTGGCCGACGAGGCCTCCATCGAACTGCAGGTGGAGATGCCCGGGGAGCCGGTCATCGCCGAGGTCGACCCGCGCCGCGTCGAGCGAATCCTGCGCAACCTGATCGCCAATGCCATCGACCACGCCGAGCACCACCCTGTGCAGATCCGGATGGGCGCCGACGAGGACACCGTCGCCGTCACCGTCCGCGACTTCGGGGTCGGACTGCGGCCCGGCGAGGAGAAACTCGTCTTCAGCCGGTTCTGGCGCTCGGACCCGTCGCGGGTGCGCCGCTCCGGCGGCACCGGGCTCGGCCTGGCGATCAGCATCGAGGACGCCCGGCTGCACCAGGGCCGGCTGGAGGCCTGGGGCGAGCCGGGGCATGGCGCCTGCTTCCGGCTGACCCTTCCGCTGGTCCGCGGACACAAGGTCACCACCAGCCCGCTGCCGCTGAAACCCCTTGCCGCAGAGCGCATGCGGCAGTGGGACCACGCGGGGGAGCGGGTGTGACCCGCAGCCTGCCGGCCGTATTGCTGGCCGGCCTGATCATGATGCTGCCCGGATGCGCCGGTGTCCCGGATTCCTCGGCGCCCCAGGCGATCGGGACCGTCCAACTGCCCAGCCCCAAGCAACTGCCGGGACCCAACCCGAGCATGAGCCCCGACCAGTTGCTGCGGGAGTTCCTCAAGGCCACCGCCGACCCGGCGAACCGGCATCTGGCCGCCCGCCAGTTCCTGACCGATTCGGCGTCCAAGGACTGGGACGACCAGGGCAGCGCGCTGCTCGTCGACAAGGTGGTGTTCACCGAAACCCGTTCTGCGGACAAGATTTCGGTGACCATGCAGGCCGACATCCTCGGCTCGCTGTCCGATATCGGCGTATTCGAGACCGGCGACGGCAAGCTGCCCGATCCCGGACCCATCGAACTGGTGCAGACCCCCAACGGCTGGCGGATCAACCGGCTGCCCAACGGGGTGTTCCTGGACTGGCAGCAGTTCCAGGCGGCCTACAAGCGCTACACGCTGTACTTCGTCGATCCGACCGGCAAGACCGTCGTCCCGGATCCGCGCTATGTGGCGGTGTCGGATCCGGACCTGCTCGCCACCGAACTGGTGAACAAGCTGCTGGCCGGCCCGCGGCCCGAGATGGCCAACGCCGTGCGCAATCTGCTGGGACCGCCGCTGAAGCTGAGGGGCCCGGTCACCAGGGCCGACGGCGGCAAGACCGGGGTCGGCCGCGGCTACGGCGGCGCCCGGGTGGACCTGGAGAACCTCACCACTACCGACCCCGCCAGCCGGCTTCTCGTTGCGGCACAACTGATTTGGACGCTGGCCCGCTCGGACGTCAAGGGTCCCTATCTGATCAACGTCGACGGCGCACCGCTGGACGACCGGTTCGTCGAGGGGTGGAAGACCACCGACGTCGCCGCGACCGACCCCGGGGCCGTCGACGGGGCGCCGGCCGGCGTGCATGCGTTGATCGGCGGCTCGATGGTCGCCCTCGACGGGCAGCGGGCCACCAAGGTGAGCGGGGCGTTCGGGTCCATGCCCGATCAGCGGGCCGCCAGCTTCTCCCGGTCGGGCCGCGATGTGGCGGCCGTCGTGGGACCGCCGAACGCCGGCGCGTCGTTGTGGATCGGTCCGAACGGGGGGCAGGCGGTGCGGGCCACCGACGGCCGCACCCTTTCCCGTCCGTCCTGGGCGCTGGACGACGCGGTGTGGGTGGTGGTGGACGGCAACAGCGTGGTTCGGGTGATCCGTGAGGAGGCCTCCGGCCAGCCGGCTCGCATCCCGGTGGACTCTGCCGCCGTGACGTCGCGTTTCCCCGGCGCGGTCACCGAACTGCAGGTCTCCCGTGACGGGACCCGCGCGGCGATGGTGATCGACGGTCAGGTGGTGCTCGCCGGCGTCGAGCAGACGCCCGGCGGGGCGTTCGCCCTGACCTATCCCCGCCGTCTCGGATTCGGGCTGGGCAGCTCGGTGGTGTCGCTGTCCTGGCGCACCGGCGACGACATGGTGGTCACCCGCAGCGACCCCGCCCATCCGGTGTCCTACGTCAACCTCGACGGGGTGAACTCCGACGGCCCGAGCAACAACCTGGTGATGCCGGTGTCGGCGGTGGCCGCCAATCCGTCGGCGGTCTACGTCGCCGACGCCCGCGGAGTGCTGCAACTGCTGGCCACCACCGCAGCCAACGGGCAGGCGTGGTCGGAACTGCTGCCCTTCATGGAGCCGGGCGCGGTTCCGGTGATGCCGGGCTGAGATGTGCATGCGTCAATCCGGAAGCCGTTGCCTCACCAAGGATCAGCGGGTGAGGTGCGTGGTTCCGGCCGCGGCGTGACACTGACGCCATGCTCGATCTCGTCCTTCCGCTGCAGTGCGGCGGCTGCGGGGCGCCGTCCACCCGCTGGTGCGACGGCTGCGCGGCCACGCTCGGCGTCGCCACCGACGAACCGTATGTCCTCACGCCCCGCGTCGATCCCGGAGTGCCGGTGTTCGCGCTCGGCCGCTACGCCGGACCGCGCCGGCAGGCCATCGTCGCGCTCAAGGAGCACGGGCGCCGCGACCTCACCGGGCCGCTGTCCCGCGCGCTGGCTCTCGGTATCCACCGGCTGACTACCTGGGGGATCCTCGGCGAGCAGGTCACGGTGGTTCCCGCCCCCACCCGCCGCTCGGCGGCGCGCCGCCGCGGCGGGGACCCGGTGCGGCGAATCGCCGAGCGTGCCACCGCCGCCAGCTCGTGCCTCGACGTCGCAGCGGTGCTGCGCACCACTGCCGGCGTCCGCGACTCCGTCGGCCTGAGCAGCACCGCCCGCGAGCGCAATATCGCCGGACGGGTTCGGCTCACCTCAGCCGCGCCGGGCGGAGAGGTCCTGCTGGTCGACGACATCCTCACCACCGGCGCCACCGCCCGTGAGGCCGTCCGGGTGCTGCGTGCGGCGGGGGTCGCGGTAAGCGCCGTGCTGACTCTCGCCTACGTCTGATCACGACCCGGCAACAAGGGACGAAAGACCCCAACACACATGGCCAGAAAAGTGGCAACACCACACTGACTGGGACTACCGTCACCATTAACACACCGTGAACACATCACGGGGCGGCCGGGCACCGGCCCACCGCTTCGCCGACCGTGTAGGAGGTGGTTCTTCGACCCCTGGCGTCGGCAGGTGTGGGGTTTTCCATTGCCGCTTCCGGCGCGTGTTTCCACCGTGACAGGCCAGGCGCGCAGCGTGCGTGCTACCCGTGAGAGAAACGAGTTGCCAAGTATGTCAACACAATCCGTGCAGTCTCCTGACCCCACCGCTGACGACCGCAGCATCGATGCGGCCCCGACGGCCCACGTCCAGGTGACTGGTCGCAATGTTGAGATCCCCGACCACTTCCGCGTCTACGTCGGACAGAAGCTCTCCCGGGCCGAGCGGATCGACCACTCGATCCACCGGTTCGACGTCGAACTCTCACACGAGAACAACCGGCGGCAGCGCAAGAACTGTCAGCGCGTCGAGATCACCGCCCACGTCGACCGGGGGCCGGTCGTTCGGGGCGAGGGCCGCGCCGACACGTTCTACGGCGCCTTCGAGGCCGCGGTTCACAAACTTGAGAGTCGGCTGCGTCGTGGCAAGGACCGGCAGAGGGTGCACTACGGCGACAAGACGCCGGTGTCTCTGCACCATGCGGTCGCGGCACCGGTGGATCTCGCTGAGGCGTTCAAGCAGGATTCCGCGCCCGCGGGCGAGGCTCACACCGAGGTCGACGACCACGAGCCCGGGCAGATCGTGCGGGTCAAGGAACACCCGGCCAAGCCGATGACGGTCGACGACGCGCTCTACGAGATGGAACTGGTCGGCCATGACTTCTTCCTGTTCCACGACAAGGAGAGCGACCGGCCGTCGGTGGTGTACCGGCGACACGCCTATGACTACGGCTTGATCCGGCTGGCCTAGCCTGGCCGGGGCGTATCCGCGCGTCACCTAGGATGGAGAGCACTCAAACCTCCAATCCACAGGGGAAAAGCTGTGCTGTCGAAGTTGCTGCGCCTCGGAGAAGGACGCACGGTCAAGCGACTCAAGGGGATCGCTGACTACGTCAATACGTTGTCCGACGAGACCGAGAAGCTCTCCGACGCCGAGTTGAGGGCCAAGACCGCCGAGTTCCGCGCGCGCATCGAAGACGGTGCCAAACTCGACGACCTGCTCCCCGAGGCGTTCGCGGTGGCCCGTGAGGCCGCGTGGCGGGTGCTGGGCCAGCGGCATTTCGACGTTCAGGTGATGGGCGGCGCGGCGCTGCACTTCGGCAACGTCGCGGAGATGAAGACCGGTGAGGGCAAGACCCTGACCTGTGTGCTGCCCGCCTACCTCAACGCTCTGGGCGGCAAGGGCGTCCACGTCGTCACGGTCAACGACTACCTGGCCAAACGCGACAGCGAGTGGATGGGCCGCGTGCACCGGTTCCTCGGCCTGGACGTCGGGGTGATCATCGCCGGCCTGACTCACGACGAGCGTCGGGCCGCCTACGGCGCCGACATCACCTACGGCACCAACAACGAGTTCGGCTTCGACTACCTGCGCGACAACATGGCGCACTCGCTCGACGAGCTGGTGCAGCGCGGCCACAACTACGCGATCGTCGACGAGGTCGACTCCATCCTCATCGACGAGGCCCGCACCCCGCTGATCATCTCCGGTCCGTCCGACGGAACAGCGTCCAACTGGTTCACCGAATTCGCCCGGCTGGCCCCGATGATGGAGAAGGACGTCCACTACGAGGTGGACCTGCGCAAGCGCACCGTCGGCGTGCACGAGCTCGGCGTGGAGTTCGTCGAGGACCAGCTCGGCATCGACAACCTGTACGAGGCCGTCAACTCGCCGCTGGTGAGCTACCTGAACAACGCGCTCAAGGCCAAGGAGCTTTTCCACCGCGACAAGGACTACCTGGTCCGCGACGGCGAGGTGGTCATCGTCGACGAGTTCACCGGCCGCCTGCTGGTGGGCCGCCGCTACAACGAGGGCATCCACCAGGCCATCGAGGCCAAGGAGAAGGTCGACGTCAAGGCCGAGAACCAGACCCTGGCCACCATCACGCTGCAGAACTACTTCCGGCTCTACGACAAGCTGGCCGGCATGACGGGCACCGCCGAGACCGAGGCGGCCGAGCTCCACGAGATCTACAAACTCGGCGTGGTCGCGATTCCCACCAACCGGGAGATGGTCCGCAAGGACCAGACCGACCTCATCTACAAGACCGAGGAAGCGAAGTTCATCGCGGTCACCGATGACATCGCCGAGCGGTACGAGAAGGGGCAGCCGGTCCTGATCGGCACCACCAGCGTCGAGCGCTCCGAGTATCTGTCCCGGATGCTGCAGAAGCGGGGTATCCCGCACAGCGTGCTCAACGCGAAGTACCACGAGCAGGAGGCCGGCATCGTCGCCGAGGCCGGCCGGCGCGGCTCGGTCACGGTCGCCACCAACATGGCCGGCCGCGGCACCGACATCGTGCTCGGCGGCAACGTCGACTTCCTGGTCGACCAGCGCCTGCGGGGCCGCGGTCTGGACCCCGTCGAGACCCCCGACGAGTACGACGCCGCCTGGCTGGAGGAACTGCCGAAGGTCAAGGAGTTGGTCGCCGAGGAGGCCGAGCACGTCCGCGACGTCGGCGGCCTCTACGTCCTGGGCACCGAGCGTCACGAGTCGCGTCGTATCGACAACCAGCTGCGCGGACGCTCCGGCCGTCAGGGCGACCCGGGTGAGTCGCGGTTCTACCTGTCGCTGGGCGACGAGCTCATGAAGCGATTCAACGGCGCCACCCTGGAGGCGCTGCTGACCCGCCTGAATCTGCCCGACGACGTGCCGATCGAGGCCAAGATGGTCACCCGCGCCATCAAGAGCGCGCAGACCCAGGTCGAGCAGCAGAACTTCGAGATCCGCAAGAACGTGCTCAAGTACGACGAGGTGATGAACCAGCAGCGTCTGGTCATCTACGACGAGCGCAAGCGGATCCTCGACGGTGAGGATCTTCGGGACCAGTCGGAGGACATGCTCGTCGACGTCATCACGGCCTACGTGAACGGCGCCACCGCCGAGGGGTACGCCGAGGACTGGGATCTCGAGCAGTTATGGGGCGCCCTGCGCACCCTGTACCCGGTGGGTGTCGATCACCATGACCTGATCGACTCCGACGCCGTGGGCGAGGCCGGTGAGCTCACCCGCGAGGAGCTGCTGGAGATCCTCGTCGACGACGCGAAGCAGGCCTACGCCAAGCGTGAGGCCGACGTCGACGCCATCGCCGGTCCGGGTGCCATGCGGCAGCTGGAACGCAACGTCCTGCTCAACGTCCTGGACCGCAAATGGCGTGAGCACCTCTACGAGATGGACTACCTCAAGGAAGGCATCGGCCTGCGGGCCATGGCGCAGCGCGACCCGCTGGTGGAGTACCAGCGCGAGGGCTACGACATGTTTATGGGCATGCTCGACGCCATCAAGGAGGAGTCGGTCGGCTTCCTGTTCAACGTCCAGGTCGAGGGTGCGCCCCAGGCCGCGACGGTCTCCGCCCAGCCCGTGCCGGAAGGCTTGCGCGCCAGGGGGGTCGGCGATGACCAGGACCGGCCGCTGACCTACGTCGGACCGTCGGAGGACGGCGACGCCGAGATCCAACGACACGATGCCCCGGTGACCGCCGCCACCGGCGGCGCATCGCGCCGGCAGCGCCGTGATGAGAAGCGTCAGGAGTCCAAGGAGCGAAAGTTGTTGCGCCGCCGGTGAAGCCCTTGGGCTGAACGGCGCATCAAATACCGCCGGTAACAGCGAGTCAGCCACCGCCTCTGGCTGGCATCACCCCAGATGCAGCGCCACCACCTGCCAGCGCGGGCCGGTGGGGGATCCGAAACGCTCCACGCGGCACGCGATCGCATGCACCCTGTTCCCTCGGCTGTAGTTCGCGGCGATCTCGGCTGACGTTGCGTCGGGGCCACTGGCTTGCGCCACCACTCGGAGCAGCCGGGCCGCCCCACCGTGGCAGTGCCGCGGCGGGCCGGTCAGCAGCGAATCGACCAGTCCGGCGGCGAGCAGCGGCCGCAGCTGCGCCAGCGGCCGGCGCCGATCGATCACCTCCAGGACCCGCCGCAGAGCGGCGTCGGCGAAAGCTGCGGCAGCCCTGGTGTCCGGGCCTGAGGATCGTGGGGCCACCGGCACCGGCCTGCGTGCGCGGCCCGGCAGAGGGCCGGCCGCAGGAAGGACCGGAGGTCTGCCGAAGGCCGGCGGTTCGTAGTCCACCACCGGGGTCACGGCGGAGCGGGATGCCGACGAGGAGGATGAACGGGCTTGGGAAGCGGACATGGGACATCTCCAGTTCGGTTGCGGTGAACACCGGCCGCTGGAGAGTCGCGAGCCTGCGGTGATCCTGGCACATCCCGGCGATGCGTGTATGCCGCCATGCTCCCAACAGCCCCCATGGCAGAATCAAGGGCACAACTGAGTGCCGGTTGACGCTGATATCGAACTGAACTTCATGACGTCTGGAGTCCCGTGGCGGATAAAGGTTTTCCAATCCCGGCCAATGAAGTTCAACGGTTGCGTTCGCTGCGGGAATATTCGGTCCTGGATTCTCTGCCCGAGCAGGCTTATGACGACCTGACCAACTTGGCCTCGGCGATCTGCAACACCCCGATTGCGCTGATCACCCTGCTGGACGAAGACCGGCAATGGTTCAAGGCGCGAATTGGGCTGGGGATCCCCGAGACGCCACGGTCGATGGCGTTCTGTTCGCACGCCATCATGACTCCGGACGACGTCATGGTGGTCGAAGACGCCGGATGCGATGAGCGATTTGCCTCCAATCCATTGGTGGTCGGGGATCCGAACATCCGCTTCTATGCGGGTGCACCCCTGGTGACGCCGACCGGGGAGGCGCTGGGCACGATCTGCGTCATCGATCAGGAGCCCCGCACGTTGACCGAGGCCCAGCAAGAGGCGTTGCGGATACTGTCTCGCGAAGTCATCGTGCAACTCGAACTGCGCCGAAGCATCGCCACGCTTGAGCAAACCGTGTTGGAGCAGGAGCAATATGTCGAATCCATGCACGAATACCAGCGGGACATGGAGAGGGTCAGGGCGAATCTCGAGGCGCAGACGCTCACCGATGCGCTGACCGGGGCCCACAACCGCCGGTCCTTCGATCTCGCGCTCGAGGAGGAATTCGGGCGGGCGCTCAGTCATCAGCAGCCGTGTTCTCTGGTCCTGATCGACGTCGATCAGTTCAAGGAAATCAACGACCGGTTCGGTCATCCGGCCGGAGACGAAACCCTTTGCAGCGTCGCGAAACTGGTGCAGTCGGCGCTGCGGTCCCGTGACGTCCTTTTCCGTTACGGTGGTGACGAATTCGCCGCCATCCTGCCCGATACCTCTCTGGAAGGCGCCGTCGTGATCGGGGAGCGGCTGCGCCGCACGGTGCAACGCGCATCGTGGCCGAGACGCACCGTGACCCTCAGCGTCGGGATCGCCGGCACGGACCGGAACGCCACGTCACCGATGGATGTGCTGGGCGCCGCCGACCGGGCCCTTCTGGATGCCAAGGCAAACGGGCGGAATCGCGTCAGCGTGGCTGGGGCGTAGCCGCCGGACTCGCGATGCGGGTGGCCGCGGGTGCAGCGCTGGGCCTCACTGTTCGAGGACTTGGTTGATGGAGCACCTCAATTGGTCGCGATCGTTCCAGACCATCTTGAAGTTGGGGTTGTCCTTCTTGATCGTCAATGCGTCCTGGTAGAGCTCGATACAGGGTTTCGCCGACACCGGCTCGACGGTCGCCGCGGCCCAGACGGTCAGCGCAGGAGCCGGCAGGGCGATGATGAACGGTCCCAGAACCCACTTGATGTACGAGGGAATCCGATCCCGCCGCCGACTGGCCGGTGGTGCGGGCACATCGTCCCCGGAGCTTTCGATCTGCTCGACGTACCACTCCTCGTAATGCCGAAGGGCGATCGCATAGACGATCAACGCCAGTCCGATGGCGAAACTGATCGCGATGAGCGTGAAACAGACGGTATTCGGCAGATTGGACCGGGACAGCAACCCGACACTGCTGAAATACACAGCCCGCCAGAGTCGGGTCACCACCACGAGGTTCAGGGCGCACACAAACAAACCGAGAACGATCGGAAACGTGAATAAGAGGCGCAGTTGCTTTTCGCTCACCGAGGTGACCTGGGGGTCGCTCGGAGCCCCGTGATCAGTCCCCTCATGGTCCGGCACGCCGCGAATACTAGTACCCGTCACCGATCGCTTCGACGTTTCGGGGATTTGGGGGGCGAGAGCAAGCCTGTGGGAGCCCTATGATGAGACGCGAGAGCGACTGGAACTTCCTTCCGGTTTTTTCAATGGGTTCCACGACGGCGCTCGCCAATGAAGGATGTGCACCATGGGTCCACATGAGCGGCGCCCGAATCGTGTCAGCATAGGAGTGGTGTGGTGAGTGACCTGACGAAGGCCTCGGGCACGGACGTCGAGCCGGTGAAATACGTCCTCGGTCCGGACGGCCAGCCACTGATCGGATCTGACGGCAAACCGATCATCGACCGGCGTCGCCCGAAGAGCGAGCGCAGACCCAGCAACCCGCGTATCAGTGTGGTGGTCCCGGCGAAGAACGAGGCCCCCAACATCCGCGAAATCCTGCCTTACCTCGACAAATACCACGAGGTCATCGTCGTCGTCAGCCCCGACGACCACGAGTCCGCGGAAGCCGCCCGGGCAGCCCTGCCGTCGGCCAAGGTGATCCACCAGACCCGCAAGGGCAAAGGAAATGCCCTGGCGTGCGGGTTCGCCGAGGTCACCGGAGACGCGATCGTCATGTTCGACATCGACGGCTCGGCCGATCCCAATGAGATTCCGCGCTTCGTCAAGGCCCTGACCGACGGCGCCGACCTGGCCAAGGGCAGCCGCTTCTGCGAGGGCGGCGGTAGCGAGGACATCACGCTGCTTCGCTCAGCGGGCAACTTCGGGCTGAACCTGCTCGCCAGCGTGCTCACCAAGACCCGGTTCACTGATCTGTGCTACGGGTACAACGCATTCTGGGCCGACCAGCTCTACATGCTCGACCTGCCCCGGACCGAGGTCGAGGACGCACACCAGATGGTGCGTGGCGACGGTTTCGAGATCGAAGCGCTGATCATCGGCCGTTTCGCGCTGTCGGGGGCCGCGATCACCGAAGTGCCGAGCTTCGAGCACGACCGCTACCACGGCGTGACGAACCTCAACACGTTCAGGGATGGGTTCCGGGTGCTCTGGACGATCCTGCAGGATCGCCTGTACGCCCGCCAGATTCGGCGGCTCGCCAAGCGCCGCGCGGTGACCAACGCGGCAGGCCCGCAACGTCCGGGCTGGATGACCGGTGAAGAACCGCGCCACGGCGTGCGCCGCATCGGCGATGAAGAACTGTTGATGCTGCGGGTGTTCGGCGAGGCGGCTCAGAATCGCCTCGCCCAGATGGGGCGCGTGCAATGGCTGGAGTCCCCGGCCCGAACGCTTGCCGCCGCGACCAACGCGGCGGGAATCGGTCTGTGGGAGTGGGACATCGGCCCCGACGTGCTCACCTGGGACGACAAGATGTACTCCCTCTACGGGATCGAGGCCGACGACTTCTCCGGTGCTTACGACGCCTGGGTGGCCGGGTTGCATCCCGGTGATGCGGAGCAGGCCGAGGCGACGCTGCAGCGCGCACTCGCCGGCGAGTGCGACTACGACACCCAATTTCGGGTCGTGTGGCCGGGCGGCGAGGTCCACTGGATTCAATCCACGGGCACGGTTTCCCGGGACGCGTCGGGAAAGCCGATATCGATGTTGGGGTTGAACTGGGACATCACGGCCAGCAAGACCATGGAGGCCGAACTCGCCGCAGGGGCGGCGCGTGAGGCGACGGCGACCTTCATGGCGCATATCGAAGCCGCCATTTCCGAGCTCCCCATCGTTCTCTACGGCAGGGGCCGTCCCGACGGCGCCGAGCCCGACCGGTGGCTCCTGGGTGACGCGATGCGACTCGTCGGTGTGAGCAGGGACGGCTTCAAAGCCGGTGAGGACATCCTCGGCAATGTCGTTCCCGGTGACCGGGCTCCGTCACCGAGCGGGGTCGGCGGGCGGGACGGGACGTCGATCTCCGAGCAGTTCCGGATCCGTTGCCCCGACGGGACCGAGAAGTGGTTTCAGCATGTGGCCAAGATCGACCGTGATGCGCAGACACAGACCGGTGCCCTGCTCGACATCGACTTCGCCAAGCAGCTTTCGCTCAAATCGATCGAATCCGAGAAGATGGAGGCCCTGGGACGCCTGGCGGGGGGCGTCGCGCAGCACTTCAACGCGATTCTGGGCGTCATCTCCAACTTCGCCACGCTTGCGCGCGAAGCTGCCGACGCCGACGCCGGCATTCAGGCCGATCTGAACCAGATCATCGCCGCAACCGAACGGGCGGAACGTCTCAACAGCCAGCTGTTGACGGTCTACCGGCCGTCGGCCGGACTGCATCTGACGGATCTCAACCACCGCGTGACCGCGCTCATCAAGTTCTTGTCGACAGCCCTCGGGACGGACATCGATCTCGATGTCCGGCCGTGCGAGGAGCCGGCATTGGTCCTCATCGAGCCGGAAGAGCTTGATCGCGTCATCATCAACCTCGCCCTGAATGCACGTGACGCCATGCCCGCCGGCGGCAAGCTCGACATCGTTGTCAGCCGGGTGGACAAGCAGCCGGACCAGCCGACCCCACTCGCGCGGTTGAGGGTGTCCGACACCGGTGTCGGTATGAGCCCCGAGGCGGTACGACGGGTGTTCGAACCCTTCTACACCACCAAGGAGACCGGGCTGGGCGCCGGCCTCGGGCTGTCGACCTGCCTGGGAATCATCACCGACGCGGGCGGAGCCATCCGTTGTGACAGCGTCGAGGGCGAAGGGACGACGTTCACCGTCGATCTGCCGCTGCTGGAAACCAACCTTCCGCTGCCGGCCGACGAAGACGCCGCCGTTGCCGCCGGGCAACCGATAGTGCTGAACCGGCAGACAGAGCCGTTGGCACGGCATGGTGCGGACGCGCGCGCGTCGATTCTGATCGTGGAGGAGGATCCGGCGCTGCGCGCGTCGACGCAGCGCATCCTGGAACAGGACGGCTTGACCGTGACCGGTGTCGCCACGATTGAAGCGGCTGGCCGGGTCTTGCGCGATCTTGCTGTCGATGTCGTGATTTCGGAGGTCCGAATGCCCGACGGCGACGGACTGGACTTCGTGCGTGAGGTGAAAAGGGCTGACGAAAACCTTCCGGTGTTGCTCTGGACCGGTCAACCGACGATTGACGCTGCCACGCGAGCGGTCCGTGAAGGCGTTACCGGCTTTCTGATCAAGCCGGTGGCGGCTGCCGATCTGATCCGGGTGGTCCGTGATGCCGTCGGCGAGGGTCGTCAAAACCGGTTGCGGAACAAACTCATGGCCAGCCAGTTGCAGGGCAACGAATTTCTCGCCGACTTGGCGGGGGTCGAGGGGGCCCTGTCCGGCCTGGCCCGGGTGGAAGAAGCGTTCGATGAGGCGCTGGCCTCGTTGAAGGTTCATTTCCAACCCATCGTTCACGCCGGCGACAGCTCGGTGTTCGGCTACGAGGCCCTTCTACGTTGTCGCGGCCCGCTGTTCGCGTCCCCGCCGCGTTTCATCGCGGCCGCCGAACTCGTCGGTCGGATCAACGACGTCGGGTTGGCGGTTCGCACCGCGATCGCCGAGGTGCTGGCAGCCCGCCCGGGCCAAGCGCCGACGATCTTCGTGAACCTGCACCCCTACGAGGTGCGCGCGGACCTGCTCACCATCGCGACGGAACCCCTGCTGCCGGTCGCGTCGCAGATCGTGCTGGAGATCACCGAGCGATCGGCGCTCGGCAGCGACCGGCAGCTCAACGAGGATCTACGCCACCTGCGCGATTGTGGCTACCGCATCGCCATCGACGATCTGGGTGAGGGCTATGCGGGACTGTCGAGTCTGGTCAAGGTCAACCCCGACATCGTGAAGATCGACATGTCGCTGGTGACCATGATCGATCGCACCCCGTTGAAGCAGGATGTCGTGTCGGCGATCATCGGGATGGCCGCACCGCACGGCATTCTGGTCGTCGCCGAGGGCGTGGAGAGGGTCGAGGAACGGGCGATCCTCCGCGAGCTCGGAGCCGATCTCCTGCAGGGGCATCTGTTCGCGGAAGCCGGGCCGCCATTCGTTCAGCCCCGGACCACGTTCGGCGATGAATCACGCGCCTGAAAACCTCTTACCTCGCGCCACGGGCATTTTCGGCGCTGCCGTGCCAGTCGACTGCCTACAATCTCGAGGTGGAATTCAATCGGCTTCGCCGCCTGGGGGCATTTGCGGGAATTGTCGTGATGCTGTTCTGTGCAGCACCACCCGCATCGGCCGACCCGCCTCCCGGCGGCGCACTGGCTGACGCCCCGGTGATCTCGCTGGGGGATCTTGGGGCCTCCACGCTGGTCGCGTTCAAGGGAGATCGACAGACGACCACCGCATCGCTGTCCTTCCCGGTCCCGCCCGGCCTGATTCCCGTGTCCCTCACGGCGACGATGAAGCTTCCGACCCCCGCTCGATTCGGCAGCCTCACCGTCACGCAGGACGACCGCTTCATCAGCCGGATCGGAGTGGGGCCGCCTGATGTGGCGCCGGTGACGATCCCGTTGGCCGGTGTGCAGATCTTCGGTAACTATCTGAGCCTCACGCTCACCTCAACCATCGTTCCCGTCGATGGGTACTGCTTCGACGCGCTCAACCCCGTCCAGCTGTTCGATGGTGTGGTCCAGTTCGCCGGCGTTGAGATCGCGCCGACGAGCGTCTCCGCATTCATGCCGCCGGTGCTTCGCAAGCTGACGGTCGCGATTCCCCCGAATCCGTCACGGGCGGAATCGGATACCGCGGTGCAACTGATCGCAGCGGTCCAGGCGCGCTACGGCGGTTCGAAGAGGGAGTATGCGGTCGTTCCCCTTCCCGAGGGCGCGACCACGCTGCCGGAACCTTCGGGGCCCCTCGAGCGGCAGGTCATCATCAAGGAGGGGCCGGACAAGGGGCTGTCCCTGCAAGGCGGCGGGGGCGTCCCCGCGCTGCTGGTGTCCGGTACCGGCGACGAGCTCAAGAACCAGGCGCGGCTGCTCACCGACGATTCGCTTAATCTGGCGCTGACCGGCAAAGCGGTGGCCGGACCGTTGGAAACGAAGCAGAAGATCGTCGGCGACAAGACGACCCTCAAGGAAATGGGGATGGGCGAGTTCACCTCCATAGCGTTCTGGCCGGAGGTGGGAATCGACCTGGACCAGAGCAAGTTCGGGCACTCGCTGCAGGGCGTGCGGGTGCATCTGATCGGGTCCTATACGCCGCTTGCTCCGGATTTCGGCGCGGAGGTGACCGCCCAGGTCGGCGGGGAAACCCTGGGCCGATGGCCCAGCGAGGCCAACGCGACGATCGACCATTGGGTCGACATTCCCGACCGCTTACTGCGACGCAGCACCACCCTCACCGTGGGATTGGACACCACCGGCAACGCCGGATTCTGCGGCGCCTATCTGCCCCTGACCCTCCGGATCGACGCCAGCACCGAAGTCGAGGTCGGTGGCACCTCCAGACCGCCCCGGCCGCAGGGGTTCACCTCGCTGCCGCAGACCCTGTTGCCCCGGGTTCAGATCGGTATCGGTCCGAATACGTTCGCCGACACGGTGCGCGCGGCACAGATCATCGTGGGACTGCAGCGGTTCAGCTCGATCCCGATCGTGACTCAGGTGACCGGTCTCAAGGAAGCGGTCGAGGGTAAGGACCCGGCGATTCTGATCGAGGCGGACAACTGGACGCAGAAGTCGATCGGACTGCCGATTACCGCGGAGAACGGGCAGATCACCGTCAAAGGATTCGACCAGGACGGCAAGTTCCTCACCGTGACCCTCGAGCCCGCAATGCAGGTGGGCTCGTTGCAGGTCGTGTTCGACGGGCAACGTACGGTGCTGATCGCGACCTCGAGTGGTTCGGCCGCGCAGCTCGACGAATTGCTGAGGTGGTTATCGAGTGACTCCAACCGGTGGCCCGGGCTGAACGGCCGGGCGATCATCTCCGTCGCGGGCCAGACGCCGGTGGCCATTCCCATTCCGGAAACCGACCTGCTGACCGAGAAGGAGCCGGCCGCCGGCGCCAAGAGCGGCGGCTTTGGTCTCGTCTGGATTGTCGCGGGCGGTGTGGTGGCCGCCGCCGCCCTCGGAGCCGCGTTGATCCTGCTGAAGATCCGGAGGCGTCGACCGGCGGTGGTGCCGGCGGAAGACACTTCCGACGAATGACGCTGAACCCATGTGAGACGACCTAATCGCGCAACGCTGCCGGCATTCGCGCGTCGTGCCGGCACTGATGGCAGCGGTCATGATGTCAGAGTGATCCTGCTGGCCTGGCAAGTGTGTGCTCTTGGCCTGCAGGTGGTGGCGGTGGTCCTATCGCGGCGCAGTCACGGCTATGAGGCCGCTCTGTGCGGCTTCGCCGGTTTCGCGGCCGCTTACGGCAGCGCGCTGTGGTTTCTCATCAGCCCGCAGCTCAGCAGGGCGACGCGCAACATCGCGGTGCTCTGCCTCGGTCTGACACCGACGTTCATGTGGCGCGCCACCAATCCGCTGCTGTTCACCGGATTCGACGAACAACTTCACATGCGAACCCTCGGCGACATCCTGTCCTCGCACCGGCTCTTCGAGGCCAACCCACTGCTGCAGGTGAGCCCGCGGTATCCGGGCATCGAAACGATCACCGTGCTGGTGCATCAGACCGGCATCCCGACGATGGCGTCGGCTTTCATCGTGGTCCTTCTGTGCCGCATCGTGCTGGTCACGGTGCTCTGCGATGCCGTCGAACAGCTGACCGGCAATATGCGCGCCGGCGGACTGGCCGTCGCCGTCTACGCGCTGGGGCCCCAATTCATCTTCTTCAACTCCCAGTTCTCCTACCAGACCCTGTCGATCCCGCTGGCGCTGACGGCGGTCAGCCTCATCGCTCGCTCACGCACGTCCGACGATCCGCTCCCGCTGTTCTTCGGCGCGACGGTCTGCCTGTTCGCCACCGCCATGGCGCATCACGTGACCAGTTTCATCACGATGGTGCTGCTGCTCATGTGGACGCTCTTCCAACGCGGGCACGCCAGGTTGCGCGTCCTGTACGGCGCGCTGGCCGCGATAGCGACGACGTTGGCCTGGATGATCGTGCAGCGGGGGCTTCTGGAGGAGTACTTCGGTCCGATCATCAAGGACGTGACCGGATCGGCCGCAAAAGGCGAGAAGCGCGAGGCCTTCAAGGACTCGTCGGGAACGCCCACCCCGCTTCGGGACACCCTGCTGCTTCTCTATTACGCCGCGGCGGTGGTGTTGGGGGTGGGCGCGTTGGGGATGCTCGCCCTGTATTGGTGGCGACGCGGTGATCGCAACATCCTCCGGTGGAATCCCCGCTTGTTGGTGCTGCTGCTGTCCGGGGCCATCCCGGTCACCATGGCGGCACGCGTCATCCCCAAGGGCGGCGAGCTTTTCGACCGGGGGAGCAGTTTTCTCTTCTTCCCGCTGGCCCTGACGGTGGCAAGTTTCGCCATCCGGCTGTGGTGGGCCGACCCCCCGAACGCCCCTCCGAAGCGGCCCCCGGGGCGGTTGGTGAGCGGGCTGCGGTCGATCGTGCTGGCCATGAGCGCCCGCCTCGGCCTGACCCGCCGGCCGTGGCTGCCGCGCCTGCTGGTGGTCATCGTGGTCTCGGGAGTGTTCGTCAGTGGCTTCGTGCTGGGCGCCGGGCCGTACTGGGCGCGGCTGCCGGGCCCCTACATGGCCGCCGCCGACACCCGTTCGATGGACGCCGAGGTTCTTGCGGCCACCGAGTGGGCCCGCGACGCACTGCCGGCCGGCAGCCGCATCGTCGGAGACCGGGTGGGTTCAGACCTGCTCGCGGCCAAATCGGGTGTGTGGCCGGTGATGAAGGCCAACGGTGTCAGCGCGCCGACGCTGTACTTCGCTGACGAATTCGGCCTCACCGAGCAGGACGCCGTCCGCAGTCTGCGACTGCGTTTTCTCTACGTCGATCGCCGTCTGGCCCGGGAACTGCCGCACTTCGGGTCCTACTTCGAAAGCGGCGAGCCCGGCAATGGCCACCTGCTGCTCACCGACGCCCAACTCGCCAAGTTCGACAAGGTGCCCGGGATCAAGGAGATCTACCGGCACGGCCCGATCTCCATCTACGACCTGAAGGGTCTCGGCATTCCGGAGCAGCGCAACGGCTGGTACGGGGAAACGCCGTCGGTCAGTCTCGTACGACAGCTGGTGACCGGCCTGATTGCGGGACTGTTGTTCACGTTCGTTCCCCGCAGCCGGATCTGGCCACGCGTGGTGAGGCTCGTCAAGAGGCTCCGTCGGGCCGCCGGGCCCGCACTCGTCGGGGGGATAGCGCTGGCGGGCACGTCCATCATCTCGGCAGCCCTGCTCCTGCTCGGTATCTGGCTCACTCCGCTGGCCTTCGCCACGGCTCTGGGCGTGGTCGTGCTCGCCAACCCCCAACGGACCGCATCCGTGGTGCGAAGGGCGGTGGGTCGCGCCGCCGGTGGAGTGACCCGGCCGCGGCTACGCGTCGCGGCGTTGTTGGGCGTACCGCTTGCCGTCATCGTCGCGGTGGCGGTCGTGGAAGCCGCCCGCATCAACATCATCCAGGTTCGCCAGATTCTCAACGACCCCGCGGCGGTCCACATCTCGCCCGAAGACAAGCCGGGCTGAGAGCTCGGTGCTTGCGGCCGGGGCATCGCCCTCGCGGCGGCTCGGACTGCCCTCCACCGGGTCCACCTCCATGGGATGATTCGGGCAAGAACAACCCTGTCGACTCTTTCAGGAGTGGTGGCGTGAGGATTCTCCTATTGGCGCAGTTCCTGCCGCCGGTTGCCGGTGGCGAGGAGCGGCATGTCTGGAATCTTGCCCGGAAATTGGCGGCCCGGTCCCACGACGTCACCCTGCTCGGCTTCGCCACCGTCGACGAGCCGCCGGGGGAGACCTTCTCCGACGGCGTCCGGCTGGTGCGGGTGCGCACGGCGATCTCGCGACTGGCGGCTCTCTACACCGACCCGGGGCGCCAGCACGCGTTGCCACTGCCCGATCCACTCGTCAGCCGGGCGATCCGCCGCGAACTCGCAGCCACACGTTACGACGTGGTGCACGCGCACAACTGGATCGTCAACAGCGCGCTGGGGCCCGCGGCACGTGCCGGGGTGCCGTTGGTCATGACTCTGCACGACTACAGCCACGTATGCGTGACCAAGCGCCTCATGGAACATGGCAAAAAGCGATGCCCCGGCCCGTCCCCGTCGCGCTGCCTGTCCTGCGCCTCCGCTCAATACGGTCCGGTCAAGGGCGCGGTGACCCTCTCCACCAACGCCTGGTCGGCGCCGCGCCGGGCGAAGCACATCGCCGCGGCCGCGGCGGTCAGCAGCGCCGTCGCCGAAGGGGTCACGATCCCGCCGGGCCATTGGCTGCAGAGTGCGTCGTTGGACGCCCGCGTCATCCCGAACTTCATTCCCGACGAGATCATCGTCGAGGAGATCCCCGAGACGAAGCCCGATGCCCCGCTGCTGTTCGTCGGCGATCTTGCGCCGGACAAGGGCGTGCAAACCCTGCTGGACGCCTACGAACTGCTCGATTCCCCGCCGCCTCTGGTGCTTGCCGGGCGTACGGCGACGCCGGAGGCCTGGCGGTTCCCGCCCGGTGCGCACTGGACCGGGCCCCTGCCGCATCACGAGGTCGTCGAGCTCTTCCGGACGGCGCGCGTGGTGATCGTGCCGTCGGTGTGGGCCGACCCGTGCCCGACAGTGGTCCTCGAGGCCATGGCCGCGGGCAGGCCGGTCGTGGCCGCCGCGTCGGGCGGCATCCTCGACATGGTCGTCGACGGCAGCACCGGATTGCTGGTGCCCCCCGGCGACGCCAGGGCGCTGGCCGACGCGCTCTCGAAGGTGCTTGCCGACCCCGGGGCCGCGCGCGCATTCGGCGTGGCGGGCCGGGATCGGGCCCACCAGTTCACCGTGAGTTCGGTGGTCGAGCGCCTCGAGCAGATGTACCGCGACGCCATCGCAAGTCGCACGTCCCCGGCGAGCGGATGACCGGCGCCGGGACCCCTGAGGACGGCGGACCGGGCGCCGACATCCAGGCTGAGCATCGCCGGAAGCTGCAGTTCCTGATCCGCAGCGCCGCCGCGCTGGTGTCGACGTCGATCGTCACCTCGGGACTGGGATTCGTCTACTGGGCGGTCGCCGCACGGGCGTTCCCGGCGTCCGACGTCGGCGAGTCCGCCACGACCATCGCGGCGATGAGCCTCATCGCGCCCTTCACCGTGCTCGGACTCGGCACGGTGCTGGTGGCGAAACTGCCGACCATGCGCGGGGGCCGCACCCAATTGGTGTCCACCGCCTCCATGGTGACCGGTGTGGTCGGGACCGTCGTCGCCCTGATATGCGCGTTCAGCCTGCCCAGCGACTTCCTCGGGCTGCCCGGTATCGGTAGGGAAGTCGGCATGACGGTGCTCTTCGCAGCGGCTGTGGCGACCCAAAGCCTGGGCTACATGCTGGATATGGCGCTGCTCAGCCTGATCGGCGGCCGGATGCAGCTCGTCCGCAATTCCGTTCAGGCGGTCGTCAAGCTGGTCCTGCTGATCGCCTTTGCGCTGTTGCTGGCGCGGTACGGCTCAGTCACCATCTTCACCAGCTGGTTCGTCGCCAACGTCGTCTCGATCGTGGTGGTGGTCATCGCGCTGATGCGCCAATACCGGGTACCGGTCCGGCGGACCGTGCCCAGGCTGTCGGCCTTGCGTGGAATCCACTTCGCCGCGGCTCAACATCACATGCTCAACATCGCCCTGTTCACCCCGTTCTTCGCCATGCCGATCGTGGCCAACGTCATCCTGGGTTCCGAGCAGGCCGCCTACCTTTACTCGACCTGGTCGGTGGCCGGATTCCTCTTCTATGTACCGATCGCGCTGGCGACGGCGCTGTTCGCCTCCGGTGCGCGGGATTCCGGGACGTTCCTTCTGGAGTTCCGCTTCACCCTGCGCTACGCCCTGCTCATCTGCGCCGCCGCCAACCTCGCGATCCTGGTGCTCGGTCATTGGGTGCTGCGCATCTTCGGCGAGGCCTACGCCGCCAACGGCCGCGCCGCGCTCACGCTCATGTGCCTCGGCGGTTTCGGGCTGATCATCAAGGACCACCACGTGGCCCTTGCGCGGGTCACCGGAACCGTCGGACGCGAAGCGGTTCTGATCGGGGTGCTGGGCCTGGGCGAGTTGGCCGGCGCTGCGATCGGCGCCTGGCGCGGCGGGCTCACCGGTCTCGGGATGGGCTGGCTGGCGGCGGTGGCGCTGGAGGCGCTGGTGTGCGGCCCGCTGGTATGGCGGGCATACCGGGGCCGGGTGCACATCCCGGTGCGCGCCGGGGACGGTGCCGCGCCGGCCGCACACTGACCCACCGCGCTCGGACCCGGTCCGTTCTCGATCAGAGTTGCGGGCGCAGGCCGAAGTTCAGCCGGTCGATGTAGTCCTCGATGTCGGAGATGACCGATGTCGTGGTGAACACGCTGATCCCGACCATCTCACCGATGCCGTGGATACCGTGGGTCAGCGGGATGGTGGGAGTGAGGAAGGGATAACCGGCGGTCATGATGACCGGGCATCCACCGAAACTCAGGTCCGCGGGGCCGCGGTTGACGCTGGAGACCACGGTATGGCCCATCACGGTCGGCGGGAGGGTCCGCGATTGGATCCACCGCAGCAGCGGCCCTGGCAGATTCGCCAGCGCCAACTCATTGGCGGCCAGGGCTGCGTGCTGACGTCTGCTTCTGCGGTCCGCGAGTTGGGCGGCGATCAGGCGGGCCCGGTCGGCCCGGTCCGGGACGTCCGCATGAAGTCTGATGTATTCGGGCCCGGAGTGGTTACGGGCATGGGCCGTGCCGGAGAAGGCCATCGGCACCAGCGCGGTGAGCTGCGACGGGTCCTCCCCGCGCTCGCGCAGGTACCCGGACAGCGCTTCGGAGATCGCGATGAGTGCCCCTTTGGTGGCCCTCTTGCCGGGCAACTGGGCCCGATGCCGGACGAACGTCCGCAGGATGGGTGCACCGATCGGCTTGTTGTTGTTGATACTCAGCGCCGGCACGGGACTCGGGGGCTCCGGAACCAGTCCGGCCGCCGTATCGGCGGCAAGTTGCCGGCGTGCGCGGAAGGCTTCGAAACTGCGGGCGAACGGCCAATGGACCGGCAACTCGGCGATCGGCGGCGGGGCCTCCTGGCGTCCGAACAGAACGCCGGCCAGCACCGCCGAACGCGTGCCGTCGGCCAGTGCGTGGCTGATCTGCGCGACGGCCACGGTCGCCGGCTTCCCGGGGCTCCCCGGGACGCCGTGCACCCCGACGAAGATGTGCAGCAGCCACATCGCCCGCTCGGGATCGAGTTGGTGCCCTTCGATCAGCCATCCGGTGGTTCGCAGGAATCCCGGCCAATCGAGCTGATCGGAGTCATGGACGATGATCTGCCCGGGGTCGACGTCGCCCCGCACCCACGCGGGAAACCCCAGGTGGGTAAATCCCAGGTGGCTGGGGTAGCCGACTCGCAGGCGCAACTCCGAACACGTCCGGGCGCGGGCGATGACCTCCTCGACCGCCTGTTCGACCGATGCCGGGGTACCGGCGAAGCCGTACACCAGGAACTGGTCGGTTTTCAGCTGGTCGGCGAAGAGGTACCACGCATCGGCGGGCGCCACCCGGCCGCGACCCGATTCGCGGCCCTGTATCACCTCGACCTCCTCGGTACCGCCGTCGACGGGTTTGCACTGGCCGGTGTGAACATATCGGCTAGTGCTTGTGGGGTGAGCGGGGGGCTGAAGTGGTAGCCCTGGGCCCAGTCGCAGTGGTAGTCGCGCAGGCGGGTCGCGGTTTCGGGGTTTTCGACGCCTTCGGCGACGACTTTGAGGCCCAGGGTGTGGGCGAAGCCGATGACGGCGGCCACGAGGGCTGCGGCGCGTTGGTTGGTGAGGATGGGGGTGATGAAGTCGCGGTCGAGTTTGATTTCGTTGACGGGTAGTTCGCGGAGTTGGGCCAGGGAGGAGTAGCCGCTGCCGAAGTCGTCGAGGGCGATTTGGATGCCGCTGTTGCGTAGGTGGTGCAGGACGGTGCGGGTTCGTTCGACGTCTTCGAGGAGTAGTTGTTCGGTGATCTCGATGGTCAGTATGGCCGGGTTCAGGTCGCGGTCGGCCAGGGCGCGGATGATGGTCGCGGGTAGTTCGGGGTTGGCCAGGGTGGGTCCGAAGAGGTTGATCGCGACCGGGATGTTGATGGCGGCGGTGTGCCATCGTCGGGCGTCGTCGAGTGCTGTGTTCAGCACGAGGTCGTTGACGGCTTCCATCAGGCCGTAGCGGCGGACCAGGGGCAGGAATTCTTCGGCGCTCAGGAGTCCGCGTTGGGGGTGGGCCCAGCGCACCAGTGCTTCGACGCCCACGATGTGTGTGGTGTTGAGGTCGATTTGCGGTTGGTAGAGCAGGGTGAGTTCGGAGTGGGTGATGGCGTGTCGGAGTTCGCCGAGCATCATGAGTTGGTCGGCTCCGCTGGTGGCCGCCGAGCGTAGGGGTGCCCGGCGCAGCGGGTCGTGGTCGATCCCGACCATTCCGGCCAGCCCCATTTGGGGGGTGAAGGTCTGTACCCCGCGGGTGCGTCGCCGTTTTGAGGCGTACATCGCGACGTCGGCTCGCCGGAGCAGTTCGTCGCCGGACAGGTCGGGTTCCCCGGGTCCGGCGATGGCCAGTCCGATGCTGGGAAGGACGGCCATTTCGCGGCCGTCGACGGTGAAGGGTTGGTCGAAGCCGCTCAGGACCCGGTCGGCCACCTGACGGGACTGGTCGGCGGCGTCTTCGACGAGGACGACGAACTCGTCGCCGCCGAGGCGGGCGACGGTGTCGCCGGTGCGCACACAGTCGGCGAGTCGGTCGGCGACGAGGATCAGCAGTTCGTCGCCGGCGTGGTGGCCGAAGGTGTCGTTGACGAGTTTGAAGTCGTTGAGGTCCAGCGAGAGCACGCCCACGCAGAGGGCGTCGCGTTCGCGCAGTCGCATCGCGTGTTCGAGTCGTTCGTAGAGCAGGGTGCGGTTGGCCAGTCCGGTGAGCGGGTCGCGGCGGGCCTGTTCGGCGACCTTGGCCAGCAGTCGGCGGTTCTCGCTGACCGCCAGGAACTGGCGGCCCAGCACCGCCGCCACCAGCAAGCCCGCCATGACCAGAACGGGTCCGGTGTTCAGCGTGCCGGGCGGCTCGGCGGCGGCCACCAGGGCGGCCAGCAGCAGCGGCGTGTACGGCAGCCAGATCGACGCCCAGCCGGGCAACTGATCCGCCTCGCCGTGTCGGCTCTCATCCTCACGCCCTGCCGCTGCCGCGACGGTGAGCAGCAGAAAGCCGGCCGCCCACCCTAGGTCGATGGTGTTGCCGCTGGAATAGCTCTCCTTGGTACCGAGGTAGACGAACGCGCTGTCGGCCACCGCGATGCAGGCCATCCCGACGGTCAGCAACGTCAGGACCAGGCGTTGATGCGTCTGCGCCCGGATCAGCACCATCGCGGCCACGGTCAGGATCACCACGTCCGAGATCGGGTACGCCAACGCGACGATGAGTTGGAGCCGGTCGTCATCCGCACTGGACTCGTAGAGCGGACCCAGGACTGTCACCCAGCTGACCAGGAACAGCGAACCCGCCACGATCAGGCCGTCCATGAGAACACGGCCCAGTGAATAGTTGCTGTAGTCGTCCGGGAACAGCAGTAGGGCCGCGCAGGCGCCCAGCGGCAAGAGCAGGAATCCGGCGTCGGCGGGGGACGGGAACGGGTCCTGATGCACCGCGACTTCGTAGTAGGTCCAGACGACCTCCCCGACGAACCACCCGGCCAGGCCGATGGTCAGTGCCAGCCAGGCCGCGCGTAGCCGGCCGCTCGCGGATCGCGCCGCTATTGCGGCGAACACCGCGGCTGTCCCGGACAGCACCGCCAGCCAGATGTCGTCGATGATCGCGACCGCGTCGCCGTGCGACCAGCCGCCGAGCAACCAGGTGGCGAAGGCGATGAACGTGATCGCGGCGGCGGCGGCGACGTGTGTGGTCCGGGGCATCACAATCCACCCCTCTCACTTCGACCGGTCAGCCGTGGCGGCGTCGCTCAGTGTAACGACTTTCGACGTGGGGTCGGGATGCGATGGGGACACCAAGACCGTGCCAGGGTGGGGGGGGACGTGCAAGGATGACGCGGGTGACTGCCATCACGTTCCGCGCGGTGTCCCGATGGTCGCCGGCATGAGCCGCTGGTCGTCGATTCCGCGGCCCGACCGGTCGCGCGGTGGTGTGGCCTTGGACACCGGGCTGCCCGCCGTGGTGCTGTGGGCTTCGCGCTTTCCACTCCAGCACGGCTGTCTGGGCGCCTACCGGACTCTGGGACGCGCAGGTGTGCCGGTGTATTCCGTGGTCGCCGAACTCGATGCGCCCGCCGCCCGGTCGCGCTATGTCGCCGGCCGCATCCTGTGGCAGCCCCACCATGGGGACACCTACGCCGATCTGATCGGGCGCCTCAATGACTTCGGCCGCCGGCTGGGGAGGCGGTCGTTGATCGTGTGCACCGGTGACGAGATGGCCGTCGTGGTCGCCCGGCACCGAGACGATCTCGAGGAGCACTTCGTGCTTCCCGCGGTCGCCCCTGAGCTACCCGCGCAACTCGCCGACAAGAAATCCCTCGCCGAACTGTGCCGCAGCCACGGCTTCGCCACGCCGCGGTCGGTGTTCGTGGACTCGATGGCCGACCTCGAGTCCGTCATCGGGGAACTGACCCTGCCGGTCGCGGTGAAGAGCACGGCCCTGCGCGGGATGCCGCAGAGCGTGGAGAACACCACGATCGTGACCACCCGCGAGGAACTTCTGGATCTCGCCCGCACGTGGCGTGAACCGTTCGCCACCCTCATGCAGGACTACATCCCCGACGAGGTGTCCGAGGACTGGTTCAGTCACGGCTACAGCGACGGCGCCGCCACGGCGCGGGTCGTCTTCACCGGACGCAAGGTGCGGTGCTGGCCGGTACGCGGGGGTGCCACCGCCGCCGCGTACACGTCGGTCAATCCCGCACTGGCGAGACTGTCGGCGGCGTTCTGTGCCCAGGTGGGCTACCGCGGCATCTTCGACATCGATTGGCGGCTCGATCTGCGCACCGGCGAATATCTCATGCTGGACTTCAATCCGCGTGCGGGTGCTCAGTTCCGGATGTTCGAGAACGACGCCGGAATCGACGTCGTCCGGGCCATGCACCTCGACCTGTCCGGCCGGAGCATCCCCGACGGGACACCTGTCGACGGAGAGCGGTTCGTCGTCGAACCCTGGGACCTCATGAGTCTGACGGCCGACCCCGACCAGCCGTGGACCGGCGGCGTGGGGCGGCCGCGCCTGGCGTGGTGGGCCAACGACGATCTCAAACCGGTCCTCATCACCGCTGTCCAACAGGGCAGGTTGTCGGTGAGATCCAGATTCGGCCGTGGTTACGACGCCGTGCCGCCGGCGGCGTGGGAACGCTGAGGCACGGCACACACCGCACCGGATTCGAGGAGCTGCTGTGCGGCGTCAAACGTCATGGCACGGTCGTAGAGGAAACCCTGGCCGTAGATCGCCCCCATGACGATCAGGGTGTCGCGCTCTGCGATGGTCTCGACACCCTCGACGATCAGGTCGAGGGCGAGCGCCTTGGCGAGGCCGACGACCGACTGCACAACCGCGCGCTGCTTGTCGCTGCCCTCGTCGAGGGCGGCGACGAACGAGCGGTCGAGTTTGATCTGGTCGACCGGCAGGGTCTTCAGCTGGGTCAGGGACGAGTAGCCGGTGCCGAAGTCGTCGAGCGACACCCGCACCCCCGCGTCCCGCAATTGGGTCAGCGCGCCCTGCGAGGCGTGAAGGTCGACGAGGGCGTGCTCGGTCAGCTCGATGATCAGCGCGTCCGGCGGCACGCCTGCGGCGCGCAGCATGGCGAGCACCTCGTCGGCGAATCCGGCCTCCCGGACCTGGCGGGCCGTCACGTTCACCGAGATCGTCAGTCCCTTGGCCAACCCGCAGGCACGCCACTGCGCAAGCGCCGCGATCCCCTCCTGCAGCACCCATCGGCCGATCTCGACGATCATGCCGTTGTCCTCGGCCAGCGGAATGAAGGTCTCGGGACTCAGGTTGGGCAGGCCCGGCCGGCGCCACTGCAGCAGCAACTCGAACCCCTTGACGGCACCGGTGTCCAGCAACACGATCGGCTGCGCTGCGACCTTCAACTGGTCGCGCTCCAACGCGCGCCGCAGGGCGGTGTCGAGGTCGAGCCGTTCTGCGACCTCGGCCTCGAGATGGGCGTCGAAGATGTTGATGTGGCTGCCTTCGGTGAGCTTGGCCCGGTACATCGCCACGTCGGCTTCGCGCATGAGTTCGGGCCCCGACGACGTTGATTCGTCGGCGAAGGCGATCCCGATGCTCGTTCCGACGAAAGCCTCCTTGCCCTCGAGGACGTACGGGGCGCTGAGTGAGGTGCGCACCCGCTCGGCCAGTGCGATCGCCTGTGCCCGATCGGGCAGGGCCGGGCAGAGCACCACGAACTCGTCCCCGCCGAGCCGTGCCACCGTGTCGGTCTCCCGCACCACCGAGGACAGGCGCCGCGCCGCTTCGATGAGCAGTTGGTCGCCGGCCGCGTGGCCGATGGAGTCGTTGACCATTTTGAAACGGTCGAGGTCGCAGAACAGCAGAGCCAGCTCGGTGTCGTTCCGGTTCGGCGAGTTCAGGCTCTCCGCGAGACGGGCCAGCAGCAGACTACGGTTGGCCAGCCCGGTGAGCGCGTCGCTGCTGGCCTGGTAGGACAGCTTCGCGGCGGATGCGTCCCGTTCGAGTGCCAGCGTCACCAGGTCGCGGCAGCGCATCAGCGCCGTTCGGGCCGTCTCGTCGAGCTGCTCGGGGCCGCCGAAAACTTCGAGGGTCCCGGTTGTTTCGGCGGTTTCGGCGTGAAAGGTTCCACGCCACGCCGGCGCTCCCGACAGGTCGGCGCCCGGCGGTGCCGCCACCGAATGGTCGCCGGTCGTGATTCGCACCGGGCGTCCTCCCGACACGTCCACCGCCAGTTGCGCGATCTGCCGACCCACTCCGGAGTCGTACGGATCTCCGGTTGCGATGCGTTCCAGCACCCGGGCCTGCCCCAGTTCGAGGGCCGAGACGCGGGAGAGTTGCTGCTGAGTGTTGCGCAGCGTCTCGCGGTCCTCGTCGAGAGTCGCGCGCGCGTTCCGGTATTGACGCGCCACGTTGAGCGCCACCCACGCGAGCAGCACCGCGCCGATGACGAGGGTCGCGATGAGCAGCGCCAACTGGATCAATCGGCCTCGGAGCAAGGCGTCGGCGCTGGCGCGTGCGTCGAGGTGCAACTGGGCCGTGGTGCTGTCGGCCAGGCGGCGCGAGGCTTGCCACAGCGCCTGCGCCCGGGGAAGGATCATCGCCGCCCAGCGGTCGCGCTGGTCGGGCGGGAGGATCCCGGGCGGCATCTCCCGCGTCGCATCGTCCAGGGCGCTGAGGCTGGCGCGATACTCCGGTGAGGTGGACTCGGCGGCCGGTCGTCCGTCCTCTCCCACGACCGTCAGCCGCTGCGCCAGCAGCGAGCGTTTCACCTGAACGTCCCGGCGGGATGCGGCCCCGAGCAGATAGCGCTGGGTTTCGTTGGCGTAGTTCAGCGTCTCGTTGAGGGTGTAGAACAGGTTGTTGCCGGCGGTCTCGGTTCGGGCGAAAGACTCGGCGTACCGTCGCTGGGCGGCCGTGATCTCATAGTTGTTTGCCACCAGCGCAATGATCAGCAGTCCCAGAATCGCGGTCAGAACCCAATGCCCGCGATTGAACCGGAACCTCAGATCCGATGAGGTGCCCCCCTGGCTGGGCATCAGGAGCCGGGTGCGTTCGGACCCGTCACCGAGATCGACGCCAGACTCCAGTTCCAGGCGTCGAGAACGGATGAAAGCGGCGTTCCGTCGGGGAACACGATGCGGATCGGCCCGCCCTGGTCATAGGGAATGGGAGCGCCGTCGCGCCGGGTGGCGATGAGTGCCTCTGATGCCACCATCGTCCCGGCGGGGGCGGCGTAGTGGTAGTCGTTGACGGCGACGGTGTTGATGGTGGCGGTGGTGGGGATTCCCGCCTTGGACAGGAGTGTGGCCAGGGGCACCCCGCTGAAGGTCTGGCGCTTCTTCACGAACGGCTCGTCGATGGTGATCGTGGTGTTGCCGAGCGCATCGAGTTGATCCAGCGTGAGCGACAGCGGCGCAGCACCGCCCTTGACCTGCAGGACCGCCTCGTTGGGTGCGGGCGGGTCGATCGACGGAACGCCATACGGGTTGGTGGTGGAGGCGGAGGCCTGTGTCGTGGGCGACCCGGCGGACGAGGATTTGCCCGAGGTTGCCGGATCTCCTCCGCAGGCGGCCAGGCCGATGACGGCGAAAGCGGCTGCGATTCCGACGACGGTGGAGCGCATGCGCATTGCCCGACTTTACGTTAATTATTCGCCAGGCACGCCAGGGCGGGGCGATCGCGCAGGACGGCGGTGCTTCGCCGGCGACCGGTCCGGAAGCCGGCAGTGGCTATCCGGGGATGTAGACCGTCGCGCCGAGAGCCAGGTGGTCCGAGCCCGCGATCCGCACCGCGTGGGGGTCTCTCGCCGTGCCGTTGTAGGTGAGGATGTGGTCGATTCGGATGATTGGGGGAAGGGGAACGTCGGCGGGCCAGGTGGCCGCGAACCCGAACTGGCGGCTGGCATCGCTGAAGCCCGTTTCGAGCAGCCGGCGGAAGGGCAGGTGATCGGCGGTGGCGTTCAGGTCGCCCCCCACGATGGCGGCCCCGCGGCCGGCGGCGGCCTCAAGGTGTCGCAGTGTCTCGGGCAGCGCGGCGATCTCTTCGCGCCACTTGTCGACCGGTTGTGGCCACGGTCCGACCACGTGCACGCTGGCGACGATCAGGTCAGAGGCGGATTCCGGAGGTCGCACCGTCGCCGTCAAACCCCCCAGGGTGAACTTGGTGATGCGGCTGTACTGGACGATCGGGTAGCGGCTCCAGATGCCCACCCCGACGGCGTAGTTGCCCGGGTCGAGAATCTCGTAGGGAAAGTCCGGCTTCAGGTAATTGTTGCTGAGCGCCCGGGCGAGCGCCGGTGAGAGCTCCTGCACCAGCAACAGGTCGGCGCCCTCCCGCGCGGCGGCCGCCACCGACGCCGGATCGGCCCTTCCGTCACGCAGATTGGCGGTCAGCACCCGGATCGGAACGGTGTGGTCGGGCGCTCGTTCGTCGGCGAAGAGTCCCGGCAGCTGCGGCAGCACCGCTGCGGCGAGGAACAGCAACGCCAGCGCCGCGGACAGGAGGCGGTGGTTCAACACGAACAGGACGGCCGCCACCGCGGAGCCCAGCATGAGATACGGGGATGCCGCCGCCAGGATGAGAATTTCGTGGTTGTACACCGGCAGGTACCGGGCAGCCAGGGCGGCCGCCGCAATGAGGAATGCGCCCCAGGCGAGGCCATCTCGAAGCCGGGCCCCGAAGCGGGACGCCCTCACGCGAGCGTCACCCATCCGCTGCTCCGATGCTCAGGTTTCGAGGACTGACTCACTTTAGTGCAATGAATCGCAGGGATCGACAGGGATCTAGATCGCACTCTCGCTCGCGGCTTCGGGATCGCCGGTCCGATACCGTCGGTACATATGGCGGACAGGACGGCTAGCGCCGCGAGCTTCCGCGGCCAGGGTGCAAAGGTGCCGACCGGTGATTCTCCGGATCGGCGCAAACGTGTTCCCATCCTCATCGGCTGGCAGTTGTGCGCGCTGGGCGGCCAGGTCGTCGCCGTCTGTTTGGCCCGGCGCGGGAGCCATGCGGTTGCCGAGTTGATCTCCGACCTGAGCTTCGTGGTGGCCTACGGCAGTGCGCTCTTCATGCTGACCGTGCTGAATCTGACTCGGTCGCTGCGCAACACCGCGGTGATCTGTCTCGGCATCACCCCGACCCTGATGTGGCGGGCCACCAGTCCGTTGCTGTTCACCTCGTTCGACGAGCAACTGCACATGCGGACGCTGCGCGACATCCTGTCCTCGCACCAGCTTTTCAAGCCCAACGCGTTGTTGGAGGTCAGCCCCCGTTACCCCGGCCTGGAAGCCTTGACCACCCTGGTCCACCAACTCGGCGTGCCGACGATGCTGGCGGCGACCATTGTGATCCTGGCGTGCCGGGTGGTTCTGGTCACCGTGCTGTGCGACGCGGCCGAACAGTTGACAGGCCGTGCCCGGGCCGGCGGGCTTGCGGTGGCGGTCTACGCGATCTCGCCACAGTTCGTGGTCTTCAATTCCATCTTCGCCTACCAGACATTGGCCATCCCGCTGGCGCTGGCGGCGGTGAGCCTGATCGCTCGCGCCCGCCGCTCGCAGGCCCCGATGCCACTGCTCGCCGGCGCCACCGTCTGTCTGATCGCCGTGGCGGTGACCCATCACGTGACCAGCTTCCTGACCGCGGCATTTTTTCTGATGTGGACGATGTTCGAGAGAAGGCCGGGCCGGATCTGGGTGGCCTACGGCGCGTGCGCGGCGATCGCATCAACGCTCGCCTGGGCCATCGTGCAGCGCCAGCTCCTCACCGACTACTTCGGTCCCATTGCCCGCGACGTGGGAGCGCAGTTCCGCGGTGGTGAGCGCCGGGAATTGTTCAAGGACTCGGCCGGAACCGCGGCGCGTTCAGTCGACAGCTACCTGCTGCTCTATTACGCGGCGATATTGTGCCTGATCGTGGGGACCCTGCTGTTGCTGGCGTTCCGCTGGTGGCGCAACGGGGAACACCAACTCACCTGGGGGCCGCATTTCCTCATGGTTCTGATGGCCGCGAGCATTCCGGTCTTCCTCGCCGCGCGCGTGTTGCCGAAGGGCGGCGAGCTCTTCGATCGATTGAGCAGTTTCCTGTTCCTCCCGCTGAGCGTTATTTTCGCCGGCTACGTCATCCGACTGTGGTGGCGCGACGACAACCCGTACATCCCCGGTCAGCACGGACTGGCCGAATATTTTCGTCCGGAGCGGCGGAGGCGCGCCGGGCTTCGCGACAGCCGGCGGCTGCGCAGGATCCGGGCGGTGACACTGCTGCTGGCCGGTGCGGCGTTCCTCGGCGGCTACGTGCTCGGCAGCGGGCCGAACTGGATTCGGCTGCCCGGTCCCTACCTGGTCGCGGCCGACGCCCGGTCGATGGATGCTGAGGTGTTGGCGGCCGCGGCATGGGCGGACCAGGCGCTGCCGGCCGGCAGTCGCGTCGCCGCCGACCGGGTGGGCTCGGCGCTGCTGTCGTCGCGAGCCGGTTTATGGCCGGTGATGCAGGGCCCCGAGGGAATCGACGCTCCGGCGCTGTATGTGGCGAGGAAATGGGGTCCCGGTGAAACCGATACGGCCGCTGCCATGCAGCTTCGCTATCTCTACGTCGATCGGCGACTTGCCACCGAGAAGCCGCACTTCGGCTCCTATTTCTACGGGGGCGAGACGGGCGAGGGACAGCAGCTCACGGATCGGCAACTGGCCAAATTCGACAAGGTTCCAGGCATCCAGGAGGTGTATCGGCACGGTCCGGTGTCGATCTACGACCTCAAGGCGCTGGGGATTCCCTCCGAGCGCAGCGGTTGGTTCCAACCCACTCCTCAGGTTCGGCTCACCACGCAGCTTGCCGTCGGACTGGTGATCGGTCTGCTGATCGCCGGTGCGATGCGCCGCCCGTTGGCGTCCCGGTTGCGCCACAGCTGGGAGCTGTCGCGTGCGGCCTGGGGCCCCGCTCTCACGGCCGCGATCATGTTGTCGACGGCATGCCTGGCATCGGTGCTGATGGTGCTGACCGGTGTCTGGCTGACGCCGCTGACGTTCCTGTCCGCCGGTGCGGTCGTCGTCCTGACCAACGCCCGCGTCATGGCGCAAGCGCTGCGCCGCGCCGGCGGCCGGGTGCCGCGTACCGCCGTCCGGACCGCCGTCCTGTTGGCTGTCCCGCTGGGCGTCATCATCGCTGTTGCGATTCGCGACGCTGCCGGCGAGGACATAATCAAAGTGCGCCAGATACTGAACGACCCGGCCGCAGTCCACGTCCCGCTGGACGGCGCACGTGGCTGACCGACGAAGGGATCCCTGATCATGCTGACAAATCCTGGCCCGCTGGCGCCGGATGCCGTGGTCCTGCCGAGCTGCGCCGTGGTGATCTGTGCGTACACCGAGGCTCGCTGGGACGAGACTTTGCGGGCGGTGAGCTCGGTGCAGGAGCAGGTCCCCCCGCCACAGGAACTGATCGTCGTGATCGATCACAACCCGGACCTGCAGGCCCGGCTCGCGGCCGAACTACCCGGTGTGCGCGTGGTGGCCAATCACAACGAGCAGGGCCTCTCCGGCGCCCGTAACACCGGTGTCGAACTGGCCAAGTCCGATGTCGTGGTGTTCCTCGACGACGACGCCGCCGCCCGGCCCGGCTGGCTTGCCGCGCTGGCGCGGAATTATCTCGACCCCAACGTCCTGGGCGTCGGTGGCCGGATCGAGCCGGAATGGATGGGGCAGCGGCCCCGCTGGTGGCCGCCGGAGTTCGACTGGATCGTCGGCTGCGACTACACCGGCCAGCGGACCGGGGCCGTCCGCAACCTGATCGGCGCCAACGCCTCGTTCCGGCGCGAATTGTTCGCCGACGGGGGATTCACCACCGGCATCGGCCGTTCCTCCAGCGTGAGCCGTCCGGTCGGCGGCGAGGAGACCGAGTTCTGCATCCGGGTGGCGCAGACCCGCCCGGCGGGCGTCTTCCTGCACGACGTCGACGCCGGGGTGATCCACCGGGTTCCCGCCGACCGGGGAACCTTCGCCTACTTCCGTTCGCGCTGCTATTCGGAAGGGTTGTCCAAGGCCCTGGTGACCCGCAGTGTCGGCACGGAGCAGGGGTTGTCGTCGGAATGGTCCTATTCGACGGTGACGCTTCCGCTGGGCGTCCTGCACGGTCTGCGGCAGGGACTCGGCGGTGATGTGACCGGTTTTCTGCGCGCCGGCGCCATCGTCGTCGGCCTGGCGTATACGACGGTGGGCTACATCATCGGCAAGGCCTATGAGATGTGGGCGGGGCGGAGGGGTGGGCAATGACACTTCGCGTCGGAATGGTCGCCGCCCGGGCCTTACCGTTCATGGGAGGTATCGAGACCCACGTGCACGAGGTCGCCCGGCGGCTTGCCGAATCCGGTGACGACGTGACCGTGCTGACGACCGACACGACCGGGGAGTTGCCCCGCTCCGAGACGACCTCGGGCTACCGGGTGCGGCGGTGGACGGCCTATCCCCGCTCTCGTGACTACTACTTCTCACCCGGGCTGATCCGTCATCTGCTCGGCGCCCGCGGTGACTACGACGTGATTCACATGCAGGGTGTGCACACCCTCGTGGCCCCCAGTGCGTTGCTGGCGGCGCGGGTCACCCGCACGCCGTCGGTGCTGACCTTCCACACCGGCGGCAACTCCTCGGAGTTTCGGGAATCCATGCGCTCGGTGCAGTTCAAGGCGCTCGCCCCGCTGCTCAGGTCCGCCGACGCGCTGGTCGCCGTCTGCGAATTCGAACGACGGAAGTTCGCGGAGATTCTCGGTATCCCGGCCGCGCGGATCCGGCTGATCCGGAACGGATCCGAGCCGCTGCCGGTGGACCCCTCGGCTCCCGGCATCGACGGCGATCCGCTGGTGGTCTCCGTCGGCCGTTTCGAGGAGTACAAGGGTCACCACCGCGTCCTGCAGGCCATGCCGCTCATCCTTCGGGAGGCGCCGCAGGCCACGCTGGCCCTGATCGGGATGGGGCCCTACGAGGCTCGGTTACGGGAGATGGCCGCAGAGTTGGGAGTCGCCGATCACGTCGTGATCCGCGGCTTCGGACCGGAGGAGCGCGGCGCGCTGGGCAAGGTGGTGTCGGGAGCCGACGTGATGTGCCTGCTCAGCGATTACGAAGCCCACCCCGTCGCGGTGATGGAGGGCGTCGGCACCGGCACTCCGGCGCTGGTCGCCGACACCTCGGGTCTCACCGAACTCGGCGAGGCCGGCCTGGCGACGTTGATTCCGCTGGACGCCTCGTCCGAGCAGATCGCCGCGGCGGTGATGGATATCGCCCGGAGGCCGCGGACCGCGCCGCCGCACATACCGACCTGGGACGACTGTGCCGGTCAACTCCACGACCTGTACCGGGACGTGGCCCGGTGAGGATTCTGCTCCTGGCACAGTTCCTGCCACCGGTTCCCGGTGGCGAGGAACGCCATGTCTGGGGTCTGGCGCGCGCGCTGGCGGCCAGGTCCCATGAGGTGACACTGCTGGGCTTCGCGACCACCGAGGATCCGGCAGGCGCCAGCGAGCAGGACGGGGTCCGCGTGGTTCGGGTCCGGACCACCGCCTCCCGGCTCCCGGTTCTGTACAGCGACCCGTCCCGGCCGCATGCTCTCCCGTTGCCCGACCCCGAGGTCAGCCGGGCGATCGCGGCCGAACTGGAACGCGGCCGAATCCAGGTGGTGCACGCCCACAACTGGATCGTCAACAGCGCCCTGGGGCCCGCCGACAAAGCCGGCGTGCCGGTGGTCATGACGTTGCACGACTACAGCCAGATCTGTGCCACCAAACGGCTCATGGAATACGACCGCGAGCAGTGCCCGGGGCCGTCGCCCAGGCGCTGCCTGCCGTGCGCCTCGGCGCATTACGGTCCGGCCAACGGTGTCGTCACGCTGTTCGCCAACGCCTGGTCGGCGCGGCGCCGCGCGCGCCGGCTGACCGAGGTGGCCGCGGTCAGCAATGCCGTCGCCAAGGCCGTCGCGGTACCCGCCGGGCAGTGGCTGCACGGAGCCCGACTCGACGCGCGGGTCATTCCGAATTTCATTCCCGACGAAATCGTCGTCGCCGAGATCGCGCCGACCGAGCCGGACGCGCCACTGCTGTTCGTCGGTGACCTCACACCGGACAAGGGCGTCCAAGTCCTCCTCGACGCCTACCGATTGCTGGACTCGCCCCCGCCCCTGCTGCTGGTGGGCCGCAACGTCGGTGAGACCGACTGGCAGTTCCCGCCCGGGGCGCGCTGGACGGGACCGCTGCCGCATGAGGAGGTCGTCGCCCTGTTCCGGTCGGCTTGCGCCGTGGCCGTGCCGTCGGTGGTCGCCGACGCCTGCCCCACCGTGGTGCTGGAGGCGATGGCAGCGGGCCGGCCGGTGGTCGCCTCCGCCACCGGCGGCATCGTCGACCTCGTCGTCGACGGGCAGACCGGTCTGCTGGTGGAGCCGGGCGATGCCCCCGCTCTGGCCGGCGCGCTCGCACGAATCCTGGGCGAGCCGGACACCGCCCGGTCTCTCGGCAGGGCCGGGTGGGAGCGGTCCGGCCGGTTCACCGTCAGTGCGCTGGCCGAGCGGATCGAGGCGATGTACTCCGACGCCATCGCGGCGAAGGCCGGCCGATGGCCGCCGTAGGGGAACCCGCCGAGACCGGCGATACCGACCAGCGCGGCCACCGGAGGATGCTGCGATTCCTGCTGCGCAGCGCAGCGAGTCTTGCCACCAGCACGGTCATCACCGCGGGAATCGGCTTCATCTTCTGGGCGGTGGCTGCGCGCGCCTTCCCGGCCATCGCCGTCGGCGAGTCCTCGACGGCGGTGTCGGCGATGGGTCTGCTCGCCCCGATGTCGGTGCTCGGCTTCGGCACCCTGGTCATGGTGCAGCTTCCCGCCATGCGACACGGCCGCAGCGCCCTGGTCTCGACCGCGACCGCGGTCTGCGGAGCGGCGGCGAGCATCCTCGCTCTCGCCTGCGCTGTGCTGTTGCCCGACAGCTTTCTCGGTCTGCCCGGGGCCGGTCACCAGCTGACGCCCACGCTGCTCTTCGTCGGCCTGGTGGCAACCCAGGCGATCTGCCTGGTCCTGGATCAGGCCTTTCTTTCCGTCACCGGCGCCGGAATCCAGCTGCGCCGCAATCTCGTTCAGTCGTTCGCCAAACTCGCCATGATCATCGCCGTTGCCGCGGTCTGGCCCGAACACGGAGCGGAGGGCATCGTCGCGAGTTGGTTGCTGGCCAACATCCTGTCGATCGTCGCGGTGATCGTCATGCTCGGGGTTCGCTACCGGGTTCGGCTGCTGGCGGCGCTTCCCCGGTTGTCGGCCCTGCGCGGATTGCATTTCGCGGCCGCCAGGCATCACTCCCTGAACACCGCGCTGTTCGTTCCCTACTTCGCGATGCCGATCGTCGCCAACGTGATCCTCGGTTCCGAACAGGCCGCCTATCTCTACGCGACCTGGTCACTGGCCGGTTTCGTGTTCTTCCTGCCGGTCGCTCTGGCCACGGCGCTGTTCGCCTCCGGCGCCCGGGACACCAGCACCTTCCTGATGGAGTTCAAGTTCACGCTGCGGTTCGCGCTGCTGGTCTGCCTGGCGGCCAATGTCGTGATCGCCGTGTTCGGCGGCCTGATCCTCAGGATCTTCGGCAAGGCGTATCAGCAGAACGGCCACCTCGTGCTGGTCGTGCTGGCGCTGGGCTCGTTGGGCACCGTCATCAAGGACCACCACGTGACCCTGGCCAGGGTCATCGGCTACGAGGGCCGCGAGGCCGTCCTGATGACCGTTCTCGGCGTCGGGGAGATCGCCGGTGCGGCGGCGGGCGCTTACCTCGGGGGACTGCTCGGACTGAGCCTGGGCTGGGTGGTGGCGGTGGCGGTGGAGGTCGTGGTCTGCCTCCCACTGGTCCTGCGGGCCGTTCGAGGTCAGATCGTCGTGTCACCCCGCAGGCCGGCCATGGACCAGGCCGACGGAGGAGCGTCGTGAGACGGCGTGCGGTCCGGGGATTGGCCCTGGCGATCGTGTCGGTCCTGGCGGCGCTGCCGGTGGTGGACTGCGGGACCGCCGCCGCCGCCACGGGCCAGTTGGTCACGTCGAGGTTCGTCGAGGACTTCGACGGTCCGGCCGGTGCGCCACCGGACCCGCGACGCTGGTCCATCGACGTCGGCTCGTCCGCCGAGAACGGCTGGGAAGCCGGCAGCCTGCAGACCTACACCGATTCACCGGACAACGTGATGCTCGACGGCCGGGGCAACCTGGTGATTCGGGCGCGCCGGGACGGTGGCGGATACACCTCCGGCCGGATCACTACCCGCGGGAAAGTCGTCTTCCCCTTCGGAACCATTGTCGCAAGAATGAAACTTCCTGCAGGACAAGGGCTTTGGTCAGCGTTCTGGATGCTGGGCGCCAATGCCGACACCGTCGGGTGGCCGGATTGCGGGGAGATCGACATCCAGGAACTGATCAACGACGCCACGCGGTACCACGTGGCCCTGCATGGCCCCGGGTTGGACTGGGTCGGCGAGGGGCCGGTGCAGGACCTGTCGGCCGACTTCCACAACTACTGGATGTCACGGCGTGCGGACGGCATCACCATCGGGGTTGACGACACCGCACTCAATTATTTCGCGCCGGATCCCTCGGCTTCCGGCGCCAGGTGGGTTTTCAACGACCCGATGTTCGCCCTGCTCAATCTGGCGGTGGGCGGGACGTGGCCGGGGGCGCCGGACGCCTCGACACCGTTCCCGGCGACCATGCTCGTCGACTGGCTAACCTTCGAACCGCTAAATTGAAACACTCGTCTGATTTTTTGGATCGGCCCGAACGCTGGGAGTTGAGCATGCGCCGAATCGCAGCGCTGGCCGCAATCACATCGATGCTGTTGTGGGCGGCCCCGCCTACGGCCCGCGCCGAGCCGCCACCGCCGAGTCCGGACACCCCGGTCCAGCCCGCACCGCCGGCTCCTGACATCGCCGCACCGCCCCTTCCCGACGTCTCCGCGAAAGCGCCTCTGCCGCCTGACGGCCCCGGTGAAGCCACGATGAGACTCGTAGATCTCGGCGTCTCGGACACCGTCGCTTTTTTCATCCGCCATGACACCACCGTCACCGGCATGGCCTTCCCGGTCCCACTCGGTCTGACCCCGGTGGAGATGCGGGCAAGGATCGAGCTACCGGTCACGCTGCGGTCCGGCAACCTCACCGTCAGCCAGAACGGGCGCACCATTTCCCGGGTCACCCTGCCTGACGCCGACCAAGCCGAAATGGTCATCCCCCTGCGTGGCGTTGAGGTGTCGGGGGGATGGGTCAACCTGACGCTCGCCATGAGCGCCTTCGCGTTCGACGGCTACTGCTGGAATGACGACGCGCCGATTCGGCTTGTCGACGCCGCCGTCAAATTCACCGGGGTGATTGCCTTCCCCACCTCGGTGAGCAACTTCCTGCCGCCCACCCTCCGTCGGGTCACCATCGCCATGCCGCCGCAGCCGTCGCCGGCGGAGTCCGACGGTGCCGTGCAGGTGGCCGCCGCCGTTGCCAAACGCAGCGGTCCGATGACCGACATCGTCGTCGTTCCCCTTCCGGCGGGAAGGACGGCGCTGGATGCGCCGGCGCCCCCGCTCGAGCGGCAGGTCATCGTCAAAGAGGGCGGCCCCAAGGGGCTTTCGCTCCAGGGCCCGGGTCTCCCGTCCCTGCTGATCTCGGGAACCGGCAAGGAACTCGCCGACCAGGCCCGGTTGATCTCGAGTGACTCGCTGGTGTACGCCGCCAGCACCAAGGCCGTCGCCGACGAGCTTCCCGAGGAGGATCTGCTCAACGACAGGACGACCGTCACCGACGTCACCCGCTCGAACAATCTGGTCAACAGCCAGTTGTGGCCGAGGGTGACGATCGAACTGGACCAGACCCGGTTCGGCCACCCGATCGAGGCCATCAAGCTGCATCTGCTCGGATCGTTCACCCCGCTCGCCCGCAATTTCGGCGGTGAGCTGACCGTGTCCGTCGGTGACGACGTCCTGGACCGCTGGGTCGCCACCGAGGACGGGGTCATCGACCGGACGGTGACCGTCCCGAACAAGCTGATCAAGAGATTCACCACCATCGGCGTCCAACTCCGCACCACCGGGGAAGTGGGCAACTGCGGGGACTACCTCCCGGTGGCATTGAGGATCGACGGCAAGTCGACCATCACGACGACCCCCGCCAGCCCCCCGGTGCCGCAAGGCATCCAGTCGCTCCCGCAGGCGCTCATGCCGCGGGTGCGGTTCGGGATCGGGCCAGACACCTTCGGTGACACCATCCGTGCCGCTCAGATCGCCGTGGCGTTTCAGCGGATGAGTGGGGTTGCGCTGACCACCGAGGTCACCTCGCTGGCCGACGCGATCAGCGGCGGCGGGTCGGCGGTGCTGATCGCGCCCGACGGCTGGAAGGACGAGTCCATCGACCTCCCGTACAACACCGCCAACGGCAAGCTCACCGTCCAGGGCGTCGACCAGAAGAACAACTCGATGACGCTGACGCTGGACCCGGAGGTCAGTTACAGCTCGCTGCAGACGGTGTTCGACGGTCAACGGTCACTGCTGATCGCGACGTCCAACGGCTCGCCGCAACAACTCGACGACCTGTTGCGCTTTCTCGGCGCCGGACGGTGGGGCGGCATCAACGGTCGGGCGGTTGTCTCGGTCCCCGGCGCGGAGCCGCTCACCGTTCCCAACCCCCCGGTCGCCGAACCGGTCCAGCCGGGGTCGCAGGAGCACGGCGCATTCTGGTTGGCGGCCGGCGGTATCGCTGTGATCGCCGGAATCGCTGCCCTGCTGATCCTGCTGCGGGCGCGCCGCTCCCCGCGCCGGACGGCGTCGGGTTCCTAGTCGCCGCCGGATGGTTTCAGCACTGCCCCGGCGCGGCTACCGTAGCTGCGTGAGCGCGGAGACCCCACCGGCATGGTGACCCGGTTGTCGACGTCGGATGCGTCGTTCTACCACCGCGAGGACACGACGACACCGATGTACGTGGGCTCGCTGTCGATTCTGCGTCGGCCCCGTGGCGGCCTGAGTTACGACGCTCTGCTGGAGACCGTCGAACGACGGCTGCCGCAGATCCCGCGCTACCGTCAGAAGGTCCGTGAGGTGACGCTCGGGATCGCCCGCCCGGTATGGATCGACGACCCGGACTTCGACATCACCTACCACGTGCGGCGCTCGGCGCTGCCGTCGCCGGGCAGCGACGCGCAACTGTACGAGCTGGTGTCCCGGCTCGCCGGCCGCCCGTTGGACCGCGGCCGGCCGCTGTGGGAGATGTACCTCATCGAAGGTCTGGAGGGAAACCGGCTCGCGCTGTTCATCAAGTCCCACCAGGCGCTGGTCAACGGCGTGACGGCCTGCGAGATCGGACACGTCATCGCCGACCGCAGCCGCCGTCCCGCCGATGTCGGCGAGGACATCTGGCTGCCCGCGCGCGAGCCGTCGGACGGCAGGCTGATCTTCGACGCGGTGGGGGACTGGCTGGCCCGGCCCGGCCAGGAGCTCAGGGCGCTGCGGTCGACGGTCGTCGACCTCGCCACCAACACCGGCGACCTGGTCGCGCTGGGCCGCCGCGCGACGGACATGGCCCGACGGCTGGCGCGCCGCAGCGCGCCGAGCAGTCCGCTCAACACCACGGTCTCACGGCACCGCCGGTTCACCGTGGCCTCCGCGCCGCTGGCCGACTTCCGCCGGCTGCGGGCGCGGTATGACTGCGATGTCAACGACGTCGTGCTGACGGTGATCGCCGGCGCGCTGCGCAACTGGCTGCTCTCCCGCGGCGAACCCGTGTCCTCCAGCCTCACGGTGCGGGCGATGGCGCCCACCTCTGTCTACCCCGACGCCGACATGGAGTCCTCGGGGCCCGGGCAGGCCATCAGCGAGGTCGCCCCGTTCCTCATCGATCTGCCTGTGGGAGAGGCGAATCCGGTGGTGCGGCTGTCCCAGATCGCGCACGCCACCGAATCCCATTCCGCCGTAACGAGTCTGGTCGACGCCCGCACCATCGTCACGTTGTCGGGATTCCCGCCGCCCACGCTGCACGCCATGGGCACCCGGGTGGCGACCCAGTACCCCCCGCGGCAGTTCAATCTGCTGATCACCAATGTGCCTGGGCCGCAAGCCCAGATGTACATCGCCGGGGCGAAGCTGCTGGAGACCTATGCCGTCCCACCGCTGCTGCACGATCAGGTGCTGGCCATCGGGGTGACGTCCTACTGCGGGATGGTCTACTTCGGCATCAACGCCGACCGCGACGCCATGACCGACGTCGACGTTTTCCCGGAACTCCTGGCCGAGTCACTCGAGGAGCTAATCGACGGCGCGCAATAGCGCCTCCGACGTACGATGCGCCGATGGCGAAGGACAAGTCGAAGAAGGGCGCCAAGGGCACACCCGCCAAGGTCGCCAACGACGTCTACGAGGCGGAGCTCTTCCGTCTGCAGACGGAGTTGGTGAAAGTCCAGGAATGGGTGCGCCACACCGGGGCTCGCATCGTGGTCATCTTCGAGGGTCGTGACGCCGCCGGCAAGGGCGGGACCATCAAACGCATGACGGAGTACCTCAGCCCGCGCACCGCGCGCATCGCCGCGCTGCCGGCGCCGACCGAGCGTGAGCGCGGGCAGTGGTACTTCCAGCGCTACATCGAGCACCTGCCCACCCGGGGTGAGATCGTCATCTTCGACCGGTCCTGGTACAACCGGGCCGGCGTCGAACGCGTCATGGGCTTCTGCACCCCGCAGGAGGAGACGCTGTTCCTGCGGCAGTGCCCGATCTTCGAGCAGATGCTGATCGACGACGGGGTCCTGCTGCGCAAGTACTGGTTCTCGGTGTCCGAGGAGGAGCAGCTCAAGCGGTTCAAGTCCCGCCTCAACGATCCGCTGCGCCGCTGGAAGCTCAGCCCGATGGACATGGAGTCCATCTACCGCTGGGAGGACTACTCCCGGGCGAAGGACGACATGATGGTGCACACCGACACCCCGGCCAGCCCGTGGTTCGTGGTCGAGTCCGACCTGAAGAAGCACGCGCGGCTCAACATGATCTCCCACTTCCTGTCGACCATCCCCTACACCGAGGTGGAGCCGGAGAAGGTCGAGATCCCCAAGCGCCCGCAGATCGGCAACTACCGCCGTCCGCCGCGGGAGCTGAACCACGATGTGCCGGACTTCGCCGCCACCCTGCTCGGCGACAAAGAGGGCTGACGAGCAGGGCTGGGCCGCCCGAACCGCGCGCCGCCGATAGTCTGCGTGCATGCGGGTCTACATCCCGGCGACGCTGGCCATGCTCTCCGAACTCGTCGCCGACGGCTTCCTGCAGCCGCGGGCCGGCACCGCGTTCGCCGTGACGCCCACGCTGCGTGAGGCCTACGCCGAGGGCGACGACGAGGAACTGGCCGAGGTGGCCCTCGGTGAGGCCGCCCTGGCGTCATTGCGGCTGCTGTCCGGCGAGGCTCCCGACGCGCCCGCCCGCCGCGCCGTGGTCGAGGCCGACGTCGATGCGGATTCGGTGACGGCGCGGCCCGACCTGGACGACGCGGTGGTCCGCGTTCGCGGACGGATCGCCATGAAGCAGGTGGTCGCGGCCTACGTCGACAACTCCGATGCCGAGCCGGCCGTGCGGGCCGCCATCGCCGTGATCGACGAGGCCGACCTCGGTGACGAGGACGCCGAACTGACCGTCGGCGACGCCCAGGACCACCCCCTGGCCTGGTACGCCACCCAGGAGTTGCCGTTCCTGCTGGAATTGTTGTGAGCGGGGCCCGGGACAAGATTGGGGCGATGCGCCGACTCCGCGGGGTTGCCGCGGCGCTCACCTCGCCGCTGCATCCCGACGACTACCTCAAGCTGATCAACCCGCTGTGGTCGGCGCGGGAACTGCGGGGCCGGATCGTCGCCGTCCGCCCCGAGACCCGGGACTCGGCCACCCTGGTGATCAAGCCGGGCTGGGGTTTCGGGTTCGACTACCAGCCCGGCCAGTACATCGGAATCGGCGTGCTGGTCGACGGCCGGTGGCGGTGGCGCTCCTACTCGCTGACCTCGGTGCCGCACACCGGCAGGGGTCGCCGTCCCCTGGACAGGACCGTGACCATCACGGTCAAGGCCATGCCGGAGGGATTCCTGTCCAGCCACCTGGTGGCCGGGGTGCGTCCGGGCACGATCGTGCGGCTGGCCGCCCCGCAGGGCAACTTCGTGCTGCCCGATCCGGCGCCGGAGGCGGTGCTGTTCCTGACCGCGGGCTCGGGTATCACCCCGGTGATGTCGATGTTGCGAACCATGGCGCGGCGCAATCAGATCGGCGGGCAGGAGCGCAGCGACTCGGGGAATAGGGCCGGCGGGCAGGAGCGCAGCGACTCGGGGAATAGGGCCGGCGGGCAGGAGCGCAGCGACTCGGGGATGAGCGCCAGCGATGTCCTTCATATTCACTCCGTCCCGTCCCCAGAGGATCTGATGTTCGGCGACGAGCTTGCCGAACTGTCCAGAACCGCACCCGGGTACCGGCTGACCGTCCGTGCCACCCGGGCCGACGGGCGTCTGGACCTGAACCGGCTCGACGAGGTGGTGCCGGACTGGCGGCGGCGGCAGACCTGGGTGTGCGGTCCGGAGAACATGCTCGCCGATGCCGAGAGGAATTGGACGGCCGAAGGCCTGGCCGGCAACCTCCATCTGGAGCGGTTCGCGGCGGCCCGGACGGCCACGCCGGGGGAGGGCGGGACCGTCACGTTCCAGCGGGCCGGGCGTTCGGTGGCGGCCGACGCGGCGACGACGATCATGGAGGCCGGCGAGCAGGCGGGTGTTCTCATGCCGTTCGGTTGCCGCATGGGAATCTGTCACACTTGTGTGGTGAGTTTGCTCGACGGTCGCGTCCGCGACCTGCGCACCGGTGCGGAGTTCGAGCCGGGCAACCGGGTGCAGACCTGCGTGTGCGCGCCCGCCGGCGATTGTGTGGTGGACATCTGATGGCGATTACCGACATCGAGGCGTTCGCCCACCTGACCGAGGCCGATATCGACGCCCTGGCAACGGAACTCGACGCGATCCGCGCCGATGTCGAGGAGTCCCTCGGCGAGCGCGACGCCCGCTACATCCACCGCACCATCGCCGTTCAACGGGCCCTCGAGGTCGCGGGCCGCGTCCTGCTGGCGTTCGGTTCCAAGCGGTCGGCCTGGTGGGCCGGGACCGCCACGCTGGCGATCGCCAAGATCATCGAGAACATGGAGATCTCCCACAACGTCCTGCACGGGCAGTGGGACTGGATGAACGATCCGGAGATCCACTCGTCCACCTGGGAGTGGGACATGGTGGGGGCTTCCAAGCACTGGCGCATCACCCACAACGTCGCCCACCACAAGTACACCAACATCCTCGGTATGGACGACGACGTCGGCTACGGGCTGCTGCGCGTCACCCGCGACGACCCATGGACCCCGCGCAACCTGTTCAACGTGTTCTTCAACACCACGCTGGCGGTCGGCTTCGAATGGGGAATCGGCCTGCAGCACTTGGAGTTACGCAAGATCTACCGGGGGGAGACCCGCGCCGCCACCGTGGTGCGGCTGCGTGAACTCTCCACCAAGGCCGCCCGCCAGCTGGCCAAGGACTACCTGGTCTACCCGGCGGTGACCGCACTTTCGCCCCGCAACTTCGGCAAGGCGGGCTTCACCGCCACGCTGAAGGCCAACCTCGCCGCGAACGTCATCCGCAACCTGTGGGCCAATGCGGTGATCTTCTGCGGTCATTTCCCCGACGGCGCCGAGAAGTTCACCCTCGCCGAAATCGAGGGGGAGAGCTTCACCGAATCCAAAGGCCAGTGGTATCTGCGGCAGATGCTCGGCAGCGCCAACATCGACGCCGGTCCGGCCATGGCGTTCATGACCGGCAACCTGTCCTATCAGATCGAGCATCACCTCTACCCGGACCTGCCCAGCCGGCGGCTGGCCGAGATCTCGGTGCGGGTGCGCGCGCTGTGCGACAAGTACGACCTGCCCTACACCAGCGGCCCGCTGCTGGTGCAGTACGCCAAGACCTGGCGCACCATCGCCAAACTGTCGCTGCCCGACCGGTTCCTGCGTGACACCGCCGACGACGCACCCGAGACCCGCAGCGAGCGGATGTTCGAGGGCTTGCAGAACCGTTCCCGCGGACTGAAGACGGCGTTGGCCGAGGCGCGGGCGCGGCGGCGGGCACAGCGCCGATGAGCGCTCAGTCGGGGATGTAGGCGAACGTATCGGGGTTGGGCCCCGTCCGGCCCGGCTCGCCCTTGTCCAGCGCAGTCAGCGCCTCGATCTCCTCGTCGCCGAGGTCGAAGTCGAAGATCTCGAAGTTGTCCTTCATGCGTTGCGGGTGAATCGATTTCGGGAAGACGATGTCGCCGCGCTGGATGTGCCAGCGCAGCACGACCTGGGCCGGGTGCACGCCGTAGGCCTTGGCGATGCGGATCACCACCGGGTCGCCGAGGACCTTGCCGCGGGCGATCGGTGACCAGCCCTCGGTGGCGATGTCGTGCTCGATCCCGTAGGCGCGCACCTCGTCGTTGGGGAAGTAGGGATGCACCTCGATCTGGTTGACCGCCGGCACCGTCTCGGTCTCGCGGGCCAGTTCCTGAAGGTGATGGATCTGGAAGTTCGAGACCCCGATGCTGCGGGCCCGGCCGTCGGCTTTGAACTCCTCCAACGTCTTCCAGGTGGACACGTAGTCGCCGTCGTACAGCGTGGGCAACGGCCAGTGGATCAGGAACAGGTCGACGTAGTCGGTGCCCAGCGCACTCAGGGTGTCGTCGAAGGCGCGCCGCGCGTCGTCGGGCCGGTGGAAGCCGTTGTTGAGCTTGCTGGTGATGAACACCTGCGCCCGGTCCAGTCCGGCGTCGTGGATGCCCTCTCCCACGCCCTTCTCGTTGCCGTACATCTCCGCGGTGTCGATGTGGCGGTAGCCCACCTCCAGCGCGCCCCGGACCGCGGCGGCCGTCTCCGCCCGCTCCACCTTGAACACCCCGAACCCGAGCTGGGGAATGTGATTGCCGTCGTTGAGGGCGATCAGCGGGACGTTCCCGACGGTGGTCGTCATTGGGGCTCCTTCATTGGGCTGGGTCCGAGCGTCCGGTTGTCTAGTATCCGCCGGCCTCGTGAAGTACACCCAGCAGGCGGCGGGCGGCGGCCACCCGGCGGGCGGGCGCCCCGGTCAGGACGTCCAGCGCGCACTCCGGGTCGGCGGGCGGACCGAGGTGCCCGCACCCGCGCGGGCAGTCGCCGACGATCTCGGCGAGGTCGGAGAAGGCCAGCAGGACGTCGTCGGGCCGGATATGGGCCAGTCCGAACGAGCGCAACCCCGGGGTGTCGATCACCCAGCCGCCGCCGGGCAGCGGCAGGGCCAGCGATTGCGTCGACGTGTGCCGGCCCTTGCCCACCCCCGACACCGTGCCGATCGCCCGATCCGCGTCCGGCACAAGCCGATTCACCAACGTCGACTTTCCGACACCGGAGTGGCCCAGCAGCACGGTGATATGACCTGTCAGTAGCTCCTGAACCGGCTCCAGCGGCTGGTCGCGGGCCGCCGTCACCACGGTCAGATCCAGGTCGGCGAACTGCTCGGCGAACGGCGCCGCCGGTGCCAGGTCGGTCTTGGTCAGACACAGGATCGGGCGCACGCCGCCGGTGAAGGCGGCGATCAGCGCCCGCTCCACCAGGCCGGTGCGCGGCGGCGGGTCGGCCAGGGCCACCACGACCATCATCTGGTCGGCGTTGGCCACCACCACCCGTTCGGTCGGGTCGGTGTCATCGGCGGTGCGGCGCAACACCGTTCGGCGCTCGCCGCGGCGGACGATCCGCGCCAGGGTGTCCGGCCGGCCCGACAGGTCGCCCACCACCTCGACCTCGTCGCCGACGACGATCGGCGTGCGGCCCAGTTCGCGCGCCCGCATCGCGGTCACCGGCCGGCTCGGGTCCCCGCCCAACACGCATCCCCACCGGCCGCGGTCCACCGTGACCACCATCGCCGCCTCGGCGTCGGCATGCTCAGGGCGGGTTTTGGTGCGCGGACGTGATCCCCGCCCGGCCCGCACATGCACATCGGACTCGTCGTAGTCGCTGTGGCGCCGGACGCTCAACCGCGCCCCAGCATGCCGGTCCACAGCGCCGGGAAGTCCGGCAGCGTCTTGGCGGTGGTCGCGATGTCCTGCACCTGCACGCCCGGAACCCGCAGTCCGATGATCGCCCCCGCCGTGGCCATCCGGTGGTCGGCATAGGAGTGCCAGACGCCCCCGTGCAGTGGGGCGGCGGTGATCACCAGGCCGTCCGGCGTCTCGGCGCAGTTCCCGCCCAGCCGGTTGATCTCCGCGCTGAGTGCGGCCAGCCGGTCGGTCTCGTGCCCGCGCAGGTGCGCGATGCCGGTCAGTCGCGAGACGGAGCCCGGTTGCGCCAGCGCGGCCAGGGCGGCGACGGACGGGGTGAGTTCGCCGACTTCCCGCAGGTCCATGTCGAAGCCGCCGTAGCTGGCGGGACCGGTGACAGCCAGACCCGAATCCTCATGGGAGACAATGCATCCCAACAGGCGCAGGATCGAAAGGATGATCGGCGCCGGCTGCACGGAAATGGTGGGCCAGCCGCTGATGCGCACCGTACCGCCGGTGACGGTGGCCGCGGCGGCGAAGGGGACCGCGTTGGACAGGTCCGGCTCGATCGCCCAGTCGTGGGCCCGCACCCGCCCGGGCGACACCCGCCACTGATTCGGGACGGTGGCGTCGACCGCTATGCCGGCCTCCTCCAGCATCGCCGCCGTCATCTCGATGTGCGGGGCTGAGGGCACCGAATCGCCGGTGTGGATCACGGTCAGCCCGTCGGCGAACGCCGCCCCGCACAGCAGCAGGCCGGAGACGAACTGCGAGGAGGCCGAGGCGTCGATGCGCACCGGACCGCCGGCCACCGCGCCGCCGCCGTGCACGGTGAACGGCAGCCCGCCACCCTCGATCTGCACGCCGAGGACGCGGAGGCCGTCGAGCAGGGGAGCGATCGGCCGTGCGCGGGCCTGCTCGTCGCCGTCGAACAGGACGGACGCGGTGCTCAGCGCGGCCAGTGGCGGGACGAACCGCAGGACCGTGCCGGCCAGCCCGCAGTCGATGCGGGCCTGGTCCACACCCCGAGTCGCTGCGCTCCTGCCCGCCGGGGCGCCCGGTGCCAGTGCGCCGCCGACCGTCAGGTCGTCGGCGTCGCCGTCGACGTCGAAACCGAGCGTCCGCAGCGCGCCGATCATCAGGTCGGTGTCCCGGCTGCGCAGTGCACCGCGGATGCGCGACGGGCCGGAGCCCTGCGTGGCCGCGACGGCCGCGAGGATCAGTGCGCGGTTGGTCATCGACTTCGAACCCGGCACCGTCACGGTGGCGTGGACGGGCGCCGGGGCGTGCGGGGCCGTCCACAACTCGGTGCTCACGGTCCTACATCCTGCCCTGTCGGCGGACCGGGTAACGATGGAGTTCGGCCCAAAGGGCCACTATGGAGTCATGTGCGGACGTTTCGCGGCCACCACCGATCCGGCCCGGCTGGCGCTGGAGATCCATGCTCTGGACGAGACCGGGGATGCCGGTCTGCATGCCCCGAACTTCAACGTCGCCCCCACCACGGATATCGCGGCGGTCGTCGCGCGCCACGATGAACCCTCCCGGCGGGCAGGAGCGGAGCGACCCGGGGTTGAGACCCACAAGGCCACCCGGCGCATCCGCCTGATGCGCTGGGGGCTGCTGCCGTCGTGGACCAAGGCCGGACCCGACGGCGGTCCGCCGGCCAAGGGTCCGCAGCTGATCAACGCCCGCGCCGAGACCGTGACCACCTCGCCGGCCTACCGCTCAGCGGCGCAGCACAAGCGCTGCCTGATCCCGATGGACGGCTATTACGAGTGGAAACCCAACTCTGACAACCCGAAACGCGGACGCAAGACGCCGTACTACTTCTACCGCGCCGACGGCCGTCCGCTGCTGGTGGCCGGACTGTGGTCGGTGTGGCGGCCGGATCCCGGCGGGCAGGAGCGCAGCGACTCGGGGATGAATCCCGAGGCGCAGCCGATGCTCACCACCACCGTCATCACCACCGACGCCGTCGGGGACTTCGCCGAGGTCCACGACCGTATGCCGCTGGTCCTCGGCGAAGGCGACTGGGACCGCTGGCTGGACCCCGACGCACCCGCCCCACAGGACCTGCTGGCTGGCCCGCCCGACGTCGGGTCGATGACGATGCGCGAGGTGTCCACGCTGGTCAACAACGTCGCCAACAACGGGCCGGAATTGATCGAACCGGCCGAACCGGGCAACCAACCGGTCGGTCTGTTCTAGTCCGGGGACTGCGGCTAGCATCGATTCCAGCCACCGGCCCCCAAACCGCGGAAACCGCAGGAGCAGTCATGACCGCAGTCCAGCCCACGACCGACACCATCTCCGTGCACAACCCCGCGACCGGCAAGGTCGTCGGATCGGTTCCCATCGATGACGCGGAAACCGTGGCGGCCAAGGCCCGTGAGCTGCGGCTGTTCCAGCCCGAATGGGAGGCCATCGGTCCGCGCGGCCGCAAGAAGTGGATGCTCAAGTGGCAGGAGTGGGTCCTCGACAACCTCGATCACCTCACCGAGGTGCTGATGTCTGAGACCGGCAAGTCGCGCTGGGACGCCAACATCGAGCCGACCCTGCTCGCCGATGGCATCAATTACTGGTCCAGCAATGCCGAGGCCTTCATGGCCGACAGGAAGGCCGGCGCGCACATCCCGCTGTTCAAGGTCAAGAAGTTCACCACCGTCTACCGGCCGCAACCGCTCGTCGGCGTGATCACCCCGTGGAACTTCCCGTTGGCGATGCCGGGCCTGGACATCCCGCCGGCCCTCGCCGCAGGTTGCGCGGTGCTGCTGAAACCGTCCGAGGTCACACCCCTGTCGGGGGTGGAGTTCGTCCGCGGCTGGAAAGAGGTCGGCGCCCCGCCGATCATGGAAGTGACGACGGGTTACGGCGCCACCGGGGCCGCCCTGATCAACGAGGTGGACTACGTCCAGTTCACCGGTTCGACCGCCACCGGAAAAAAGGTGGCGGTGGCCGCTGCCGAGCGGTTGATCCCGTTCAGCCTGGAACTCGGCGGCAAGGACCCGGCGATCGTGCTGGCCGACGCCGACCTGGATCGTGCCGCCAACGGTGTGGCCTGGGGCGGGATGTTCAACTCCGGCCAGGTCTGTGTGTCGATCGAGCGCGTCTACGTCGAGGCTCCGGTCTACGACGAGTTCGTCGCGAAGCTGGCCGACAAGGTCCGCGACGTCAAGCAGGGCCAGGAGCCGTCCGGCTTCACCTTCGACACCGGCGCCATGGCCACGGACGCCCAGCGTGACATCGTCGAACGTCACGTCGACGAGGCCACCGCCGCGGGTGCCAAGGTCCTCGTCGGCGGCAAGCCCACCGGCAAGGGCACGTTCTTCCAGCCCACCGTTCTCACCGACGTCACTCAGGACATGACCTGCGTCGCCGAGGAGACGTTCGGGCCGACGCTGCCGGTGATCAAGGTGAAAGACGAGGAGGAGGCCATCCGACTGGCCAACGACTCGAAGTACGGCCTGTCGGCCACCGTGTGGACCGGTGACGTCGGCCGCGGAGAGCGGGTTGCCCGACGGTTGGAGTGCGGCGCGGTCAACGTCAACGACGCGATGACGAACGTGTTCGCCTTCGCGCTGCCGATGGGTGGTTGGAAGGAGTCCGGCATGGGCTACCGTGCCGGCGGCGCCAACGGGATTCTCAAGTTCTGCCGTGCCCAGGCGATCACGGCTCCGCGCATCCCGACGCAGAAGTCCGAGATGCTCTGGTACTCGTCGCCGAAAAAGCAGGGCCTCTTCGCGCTTGCGGCCATGCGAGCCTTCGCGGCGCACGGCCTGCGCCGCTTCGGCATCAAGCGGTAGGCATTACGGGTTGCGATACCCCGGCGGGTTCGGGCTGTCCACCCAGAAGTCCACGCCGAGTTCGAAACCGGGGACACAGTCGTACACCGACAGGTCGGTGACGCCGGCCTCCAGCAGCACGTCCTCACACAGCAGCGTGTTGCCGGTGTACTCGCGGGCCGGCCGGCTCAGCACCGCATAGGCGGCGTCGGCGTACACCTCGGGCTTGCGTGAGCGCTTCATCGTCTCGTCGCCGCCGAGCAGATTCTGCACCGCCGCGGTCGCGATCGGGGTGCGCGGC
>WBZO01000619.1_pt1 | contig 70003 bp, 60 predicted proteins | sample 5204261 | NCBI WGS metagenome assembly WBZO01 (sample SAMN12412400, study PRJNA552823) | activated sludge metagenome | isolation source: activated sludge from anammox sidestream of wastewater treatment plant... | place: USA: North Carolina | collected 2017-09
AAGCGATGCTTGAATTCTATCCCAAAGAAATCGGCAAAATTTCAGAACGGATAGATTATTTCAAGCGCGTCCAGCGACAATGGGAGCGAAAAAAAGAATGATCCTCTGCCACAAGGAATCCCTATGAGTCAATGGCTCGCGATTGCCCAAAACGGTTTGCCGCACAACACTCGACCGCGCAAAAAAGTTTTGATTCTCGGCGCGGGCATCGCGGGTCTCGTCGCCGCGTATGAATTGAAAAAGGCGGGTCACACGCCGCTCGTTTTGGAAGCGCAAAACCGTTTGGGCGGACGCATCCTCACCTTGCGCGCGCCCTTCGCCGAAGGTTTGCACGCCGAAGCGGGCGCGATGCGAATTCCGCAAACGCACGACCTCACTCTGCACTATTGCCGCCATTTCGGTTTGGAATTGTATCCGTTCACGATGGGCAATCCCAACGCGTATTTGTATTTGAACGGTAAAAAAATTCGCGCGGCGCAATATCGCGCGGGTCCCGAATTATTGGCGCACGAATTGGACGACCATGAGCGCAGCCAGACGGTGCAAAAAATGTGGGCGACGGCGATCCAAGAATTTGTCACGCTGGTTGCGACGCAAGGCGATACGGCGTGGGACGAAATCGTAAAACAATACGACGACTATTCGACGCGCGAATTCCTCCAAGCGCGCAAATGGTCGGAAGGCGCGATTGAATTGTTCGGCTTGATGGAAAATCAAAAAGCCGAAATGAATTTTTCATTCGTGGAATTGTTGCGCAAAGAAATCGGCGAATACTATACCGACTTGATGCAAATCAAGGGCGGCACGGACCGCCTGCCCTACGCGTTCTATCCCGCGCTCCGGGAAAATATACGGTTCGGCGCCCAAGTCACCGCCCTCGACCAAAACGAAACTGGCGTGACCGCGCATTTCAAAACGGCGGCGGGCAGATTCAGCGAAACCGCCGATTACATGATTTGCACGCTTCCCTTTGCCGTCTTGCGCCATATTGAAATTTTAAACCCGTTCACGCGCGCGAAACAAAAAGCGATTCGCCAATTGCATTACGACGCTTCAGCCAAAATTTTCATTCAATGCCGCCGCCGCTTTTGGGAAGAGGACGAAAATATCTTTGGCGGCGGCACCGTGACGGATTTGGCAATTCGCAATCTGTATTATCCCGAACACGGGCGCGAAACGGGCCGCGGCGTTTTGCTCGCCAGCTATACATGGGCGGACGACGCGGAACGTTGGACGGCGCTTGCGCCGCGCGACCGTCTGGAACAGGCGGTTGAAAATATCGCGCAAATTCATCCGCAAATCATCGAAACTTTTGAAGGCGGCGCGTCGTGGTCGTGGCGCGACGACCCGTTTGCCAAAGGCGCGTTCGCCCTGTTTGAACCGGGGCAGCAGACGCGTTTGTATGCGGATATCATTCAACCTGAGGGACGTATTCATTTTGCGGGCGAACATGCCTCGCTCGCGCACGCGTGGATTCAAGGTTCTATCGAATCGAGTTTACGCGCGGCGAGCCAAGTGCACGCGTTATAATTCCGACAAAAATCTCGTGAGGAGTTTCTCTATGCGTTTTATCCTTCTTGCGCTTTTGGGTTTCGCTCTATTTCTATGCGCCGCGTGCGCGAGTCAACCGACGGCGGCGCCGACCGCCGCGCCCGCCGCCGCCGAACCGACGCGCGCCGCGCCGGTCGGCGTTGTCACCGCCACGCGCGAATTAGCGACGCCCGCGCAAGCGTACCACCCATCCGAACCGACCAATATAGCGCTGAGCGCGACGACGCCGACGCCGCCCGCCCAAACGCCGCTGCCCGGCGCGCCCGTGCCAACCGATTCGCCGTTTGTCGGCAGCTATAGCGGCATCTTGCCCGCGGCGGACGCGATTGCGCGCGTGGTGACGCTCGATTTGGGCGTAGACGGCAGCGCGCTCATGACGACGCAATTCATCGGCAAGGGCGCGCCGATTGTCGAGAACGGCACGTGGAGCGAAACGAATGATTCGGCGCAAGTCGTCTTGACCGTACGCGACGGTCAACCGCAAGACAATCGCCTGACGTGGAAATTGGAAAACAATCAGCTCGTCCCTGTCGCTTTTGACGCCGCGCAATACGGCGCGAACGGTTTGCCTTTGCACCGCGCCGGGACCGGCATCGTCAAGCAAGCGGAATACGGCGGCGTAACGTTTAGCTATGACGCCGCCCTCGCTCAATCCGCGCAAGGTTCGACGCAGCCCGCCGTGCCGGCGGACCAAAACGCGCCCGCGCTCGGCGGCGGCGCGCCGGCCAACGTTCGCTTTTTGTTTGACAATGCCACCGCGCCCGCTTATTTCAATCCGCACCTGCCGCAAGTGTATGTGTATCCCGTTGCCGGATTGATGGCGCTCGATCCGAGCGTGGCGCAAAACGTTCAAACCCTCCAAAAAATTCTCGCCGATAAAACCGTAGAGCCCGACCAAGACATTCCGATTTTTCCCGTAATGCCCGCGTTGCAAGTATTTCACGCGCAAACGCGTTTTCTTGATTTCATCAATGGTTCCGGCGTCAGTTTTATCACCGCGTATCGTCAAGACGCCACCGCGCTCACCAATCAAGACCTTTTCTATACGTTTCAAGGCATCACGCTCGACGGCGCATGGTACGTGGCCGTGTATTGGAACGTCAGCACGCCCGCGCTTCCCGACACGGTAGAGGCGGCGCAAAAAATTTTGCCCGCCGACGCGACCGCGCAGCAATTTGAAGCGTATCTCGCGCAAACGGTTGCGACGCTCGACGCGCTGCCGCCCGCCGCTTTTGCGCCCGATCTGCGTTTGCTCGATCAGCTGAGCCAAAGCATTCGCGCGGAACCGGAACTTGGCGCCGCAGCGCCCGCGCCCACAAACCAGAATCAATCGCCTAACGCGTCAACGCAAACGATTGAATTCGGCGGCGCGAGTTTGAATTTCAGTTCCGCGCTGGCGCAATCCGCGCAAGGTCACGACATCGCGGCTGTGCCGGTGAATACGAACGCGCCCGCGCTCGGCGGCGGCGCGCCCGCGCATCTTGCCATCGGTTTCGACGACGAAGCGATCACCGCCGACGTGAGCCCGTTCCAACCCGCCGTCCGCATTTATGCCGCCGCCGATTTGAACGCGCTCGACCCGATAGTGGCGCAGCAAGTGGCGGCGCTGCAAACAATGCTCCACGCTAAACCCACAGCGCTCGACCAACCCGTTCCGGTATTCCCCATTTTCAACGCGCAGCAAATGCTTCACCCACAAATCAAATATCTGAATTTCAAAAACGGTCAGGGCGTACGCTTGGCAGCGTATTACGCGCAAGACGTCGCGCCCATTACGAACGACGGCTTGTTTTATACGTTTCAAGGTTTGACCGCCGACGGCAAATACTATGTGACCGCGTTCTGGCATTTGCGTACCGACCAACTGCCGAATTCGTACCAAGACGCAAACGTCCAAGATTACGACGCGTTCGCCAAGCAATTTGAAACATATCTCCAAACGACGAGCGACAAATTGAACGCGCTGCCAGCCAATGCGTTCACGCCCAATTTGGACGCGCTCGACGCAATGGTACAATCCATTCAAGCTCCGCCATAAGCGAGGAAATCAAAATGGCTCTTTCATACGCCCAAGACATTCGACCGCTCTTTCGGAATAAAGACATTGCGTGCATGACGCCCTATGGATTTGATTTATCCCAACTGGGCGACGTGCGGATGAATTCGGCGCTGATTTACGAACGGCTCGCCGAAAAGACCATGCCCCAAGACGGCGCGTGGAGCGACGAGAATATCAAAAAATTCAAACAGTGGATGGACGAAGGGATGGCGGAATAAAAAAATCCATTCGACGTCGAATCGCAATTCCCGGTGAACGTCGGCGGACCTCATCCGCTCGAAATAGAAATTCAAGATTGATATATAATTTACGCGCATCATTCAGCGCATTTCAGGGAGGAGTTTCATGTCACTTTTAATAAAGAACGGCAACGTTGTGACCGCCAGCGAAAATTACACGGCGGATATTTATTGCGAAGGCGAGCAGATTTCGCGCATTGGCAAAAATTTGGAAGCGCCGCCAAACGCCACCGTCGTTGACGCGACGGGCAAATACGTTTTCCCCGGTTTCATTGACCCGCACGTGCATGTGTATTTGCCTTTTATGGGCACGTACGCCAAAGATACGTACGAGACCGCGAGCAAAGCGGCGCTCGTCGGCGGCACGACCACGCTCATCGAAATGATCTGCCAAGCCACCGGCGAAGAACCGTGGCGCGACGGCTTTGAATTGTGGAAGGGCAAAGCCGACGGCAAGAGCGCGTGCGATTTCACGTTTCATCAAGCCGTCACGCGTTTGGACAAAAACACCGTGCCGCAGTTGGAAGAAATCGTCAAACAGGGCGTCGCCAGTTTCAAAATCTTTTTGGCGTACAAAGGCGCGTTCAATATTTCCGACGAAGAGTTGTACCAAACGATGGCGCTGGCAAAACGGCTCGGCGTCATTGTGACCGCGCATTGTGAAAACGCGGAACTCGTTTTCGAGATGCAGAAAAAATTATTGGGCGAAGGCAAGACGGGGCCCGAATGGCATTACTGGAGCCGGCCGCCGCGCACCCAAGCCGAAGGCGTGCATCATCTCGCCACCTTTGCCGAAGCGCACGGCACGCACGTCTATGTCGTGCATACGAGCTGCAAAGAAGCGTTCGAGACGGGCATGGCGGCTGCCGCGCGCGGCGTCAATCTCAAGATGGAGACGTTGATTCAATACCTCGTCCTCGACGACAGTTACGCGCATTTGCCGAATTTCGAGGGCGCGAAATTTATCATGTCGCCGCCGCTGCCAATGAAAGAAAATCAAGCGGTCTTTTGGAACGCGCTCCGCAATCGCTGGGTCGCCACCGTCGCCACCGATCATGCGCCGTTCGATTTCGTCGGACAAAAAGAAATGGGGCGCGATGATTTCACCAAAATTCCAAACGGGATTCCGTCATTGCAAGACCGCGTGAATTTGTTGTACACGCACGGCGTCGCGACAGGCAAATTGGATTTGAATACGTTCGTGGACGCGGCAAGTACGCAAGCGGCGAAACTGTTTGGCATGTTCCCGCGCAAAGGCACGATTGCGCTCGGCAGCGACGCGGACTTGGTCGTCTATGACCCCAATTATCGCGGCACGATTTCGGCGAAAACGCAATACATCAACGTAGATTACAGCGCGTTCGAGGGCTGGGAAATTCAAGGCCGCCCGAGCGTCGTCGCCGTGCGCGGCGAGATCGCGGCGCAAGACGGCAAATTTGTCGGGACGATTGGTCGCGGCAAATTCGTAAAACGCGAACCGACGCATTTCTAAAACCACGCGCGAGAAAAAAAGGGCAACTCGGAGGCGGGTTGCCCTTTTTTTCATCGAACTTTTTAGCGCCGCGGAATGGGTTATAATCGCCTTACGCTTCTCGCTGTCGCGGAGCGATTTGCGCCAAAGAAAAAGGACAAATAAAAAGCGGGCGCCAAGGTTTGTAGAAAAACGCTCTGCCTTAATCCGGCGCACAGGTCGCCCGACGTTGGTTGGGCGCCGCCAAAAAATTGACGGCGCAACAATTCGTCTAAAATGCCTCGTTTTGATCTGATTGCGTTCGACGCCGACGATACGTTGTGGCACACCGAACGCCTGTATGTCCAAGCGCAAGCGCGCTTTACGCAATTGCTCGCGCGCTATCACGAACCGGAATGGATTCAAACGCGCCTCGACGAAACCGAAGGGCGCAATCTCGCGCATTTCGGGTTTGGCGTCAAAGCGTTCGCGCTTTCGATGATCGAAACCGCCGTCGAATTGACCGAAGGGCGCATTACGGGCGGCGACATTCAAACGCTCGTCGCGCTGGCAAAAGAAATGCTGCACGCCGACGTCGAACTTTTGAACACGGTGGCGGAAACGATTCCGCAGCTCGCGCAGCGTTACCCGTTAGCGCTCATCACCAAAGGCGATTTGCTCGACCAAGAAACCAAAATCAACCGTTCCGGTTTGAGCCAATACTTTCAACGCATCGAAATCGTCAGCCAGAAAACGCGCGCGAGTTACGAACGCATCCTGCGCGCGCAGCAACTCGCGCCGCAGCGTTTCCTCATGGTCGGCAATTCGCTCAAGTCCGATATTTTGCCGGTGTTGGAATTGGGCGCGGACGCGGTCTATGTGCCGTATGAAATCACCTGGCTGCACGAACGCGCCGAGCCGCCGCCCGACGGACACGCGGGCTATCATAAAATTGAGCGCGTCGCGGAATTGCCGGCGCTGCTCGCGCGTTTGGAACAAGCCGCGTAACTTGACATGCTGGTCATCACTCCCACCCTCGCGCTGGACGAAAGCGAAATTCAAGAAACGTTTGTGCGCGCCACAGGTCCCGGCGGACAGAACGTCAACAAAGTGGCGACGGCGGTGCAGCTGCGTTTCGATATCGCGCGTTCGGCGCTGCCGCCGGATGTACGGGCGCGCCTGTTGACGCAAAACGCCGCGCGCCTCTCCGCCGACGGCGTCCTCATTCTAACCGCGCGCCGCTTTCGCGCCCAAGAACAAAATCGCGCCGACGCCCGCGCGCGGCTCGCCGCGCTGATTCAACGCGCGCTCGTTCCGCCCAAAACGCGCCGCGCCGCCAAACCCTCGCGCGCGGCGCACGCGCGGCGTCTGGAAAACAAACGCCGCCGCAGCCAAATCAAACAAACGCGCCGCGCGGGTTCCGCCGACGCCTAAAAGCGTCCTTGAAGATTCGAAATGGTACGACAAATTTGAAATTCGTCGCGCCAACCCCGGCGTATTTTTTCGAACGTTCAAATGACCTCAAGCGCGCCAATGGAAAACGCGCTTTTTTCCGCCCGCGCCGCGCTCTTGCGGGCGCGGCGTTTTGTTTGCGCGCCCCTTGTCAAATTATTGATTCCGCATAGAATTGAATCCAGAAATAATTGAAAGAGGAAACTATATGCCAAACCTGTCGGAAAAAGCGGCGCAGCAGACGCTGGAAACGATTCCGCTCGTGATGCACGCGATTCGCGCCCACATGCGCGCGCATCGCGGCGCCGAATTGACCGTCACGCAATTCCGCGTACTGGTTTTTGTGGACCGGCACGCGGGCGCGTCGCTCTCGGACGTCAGCGCGCATATCGGACTCACGCTGTCCGCCATATCCAAATTGGTGGACGCGTTGGTGGAACGCAAGTTAATCGCGCGCAAAGCGGACGCGACGGACCGCCGCCGCCTTACGCTGACCTTGACCGAACGCGGACATTCCATTCTGGGACAGGCGCGCCGCGCGACCTACACGGCGTTCACCGAAACTTTTGCTTCCCTGAACAATCAAGAGCTCGGGCAAATTGTCGCGGCGATGGAAATTTTACGCCCGCTTTTCATGTCCGAGCGCGAAAGCCGTTTGACGGAACGAGGCAGCCATGAACGTTCTTGAAACCGACAACTTGACGCGCCGTTTCGGCGAATTCACCGCCGTGGACGGTTTGACGCTGAACGTCGGAGCGGGCGAAATTTTCGGCTTGCTGGGTCCCAACGGCGCGGGCAAAACGACGACCATCAAAATGCTGACGACGCTTTTGCCGCCGACGAGCGGCAGCGCGTGCATCGGCGGTTTCGACATTGTGAAACAGGCGAGTCGCGTGCGCCGCATTATCGGTTACGTGCCGCAGCTGCTCTCCGCCGACAGCTCGTTGACGGGGTACGAAAATTTATTGATTTTCGCCAAACTGTACGATTTGCCGCGCGCCACGCGCGCAAGCGACGTGCGCCGCGCGCTGGATTTTATGGGTTTGCAGCAAGCCGGCGATAAATTGGCGCGCGATTATTCGGGCGGCATGATTCGCCGTCTCGAAATCGCGCAATCCATGCTGCACGCGCCGCGCATTCTTTTTCTCGACGAACCGACGGTGGGCCTCGATCCCGTCGCGCGCAAAACCGTTTGGGAGCGCATCGCCGAATTGCAGCGCGAGCATGGCACGACCGTCGTGTTGACCACGCATTACATGGAAGAAGCCGATGAATTGTGCGAGCGCATTGCCATCATGCATCTCGGCAAAATCGTCGCGCTCGGTACGCCGACCGAATTAAAAGCCACGCTGGCAGGCGACCACGTCACGCTGGACGACGTTTTCGCGCATTACGCCGGCGCGACGCTGAACGAAGGAGGAAGTTACCGTGAAACTGCTCGAACAAGACGCACGGCGCGGCGGCTCGGCTAGCGTCGCGCTGCCGCAAGATAACCTGTGGACGCATCTCATAGATTTTGCGCGCACCAGCGTCGTCATTGCCGAACTCGAAGTCCGCAAACTGAGCCATGACCCCACCGACCTGCTCACGCGCGCCGTGCAGCCGGTTTTGTGGCTCTTGATTTTTGGCCAAGTGTTCACGCAGCTTCGCGCGATTCCCACCGGCAATCTGACGTACATCGAATTCATGGCGCCGGGCATTCTCGCGCAAAGCGTGTTGTTCATTTCGATTTTTTATGGCATTGCCGTAATTTGGGAACGCGACCTCGGCATTCTGCAAAAATTTCTGGCGAGCCCCGCGCCGCGCGCGTCGCTCGTCCTGGGCAAAGCGCTGTCGGCGGGCGTGCGCGCGTTATCGCAAGCGGCGATTATTTATGTCGTCGCGGCGCTGCTCGGCGTAAAAATCAATTGGAATCCGCTCGCGATAGCGGGCGTGGTTTTCGTCGTCTTTCTCGGCGCGGGCATTTTTTCGACGTTCTCGCTCGTTATCGCCTGTCTGGTGAAAACGCGCGAACGCTTCATGGGCATCGGACAGGTCTTGACCATGCCGTTATTTTTTGCCAGCAACGCCATCTATCCCATCGCCATCATGCCCGCGTGGCTCCAAGTCATTGCGCTGTTGAATCCCTTGACGTATTTGGTGGACGCGCTGCGTTCGCTCATGTTGGCGGGCGATTGGGATTACGCGCACGTTGGCTTGGACGTGGCGGTGTTGTTTGTCGTCATGTGCGGCATGGTCTGGCTTGGCGCGCGAATGTATCCCCGCGTGGCGATTTGAAAATTTCAAGCTGTGACATACGAGCCGCGTTGCCAGAACGCGGCTCTTTTGTTGTACGCTGCTTGACGCCGCGCGGCAAAGGCGTACAATGTCCGCGGCGCTAGATAAAAAATTCCGTATTTGTTTTGACCTATCCTCTCTCTCTGGTTACAATGAGTCCATCCTAATTTGATGAATTCAATTTTCTCGACTTAATATCCCGACGGTAAAGCGACAACGCCGACGCAATTTCTGGAAATTCTCAAAATCATCACGCATGTATCAAGGAGCAAAGCGATAATGACGATGAACGCCGCTGCCCTGGCGCAGCAAAACAAAGAATACACCTTGTTCGAATGGAGCGCGCAGAACGCGATTAATCCGATTACGGTGGACCGCGCCCAAGGCGTACATTTTTGGGACGCGGACGGCAAGCGTTATATTGACATGAATTCGATGTTGATGAGCGTCAATATCGGTCACGGCGACGCGCGCGTCATCAAAGCCATCCAAGACCAAGCCGCCAAACTGACGTACGCTTCGCCGTACATGGCGACCGACGTGCGCGGGCAATTGGGCGAAATGCTCGCCGAAATTACGCCCAAGCGCTTGAAAAAATCGTTCTTTACGCTCGGCGGCGCGGAAGCGAACGAGAACGCCATCAAAATCGCGCGCATGGTGACGGGCAAACAAAAAATCATTTCGCGCTATCGCTCGTATCACGGCGGCACGGCGGGCGCCATGACCTTGACCGGCGACCCGCGTCGGTGGCCCGCCGAACCCGGCATTCCCGGCGTCGTGCGCGTCATGGACCCGTACCGCTATCGCTGTCGCTGGTGCGAAGGGCTGGACGCGTGCAATTTGAATTGTCTCAATCACGTCGAAGACACCATTCAATTTGAAGGACCAAACAATGTCGCCGCCATCATCATGGAACCCGTGACCGGCACGAACGGCATCATCATTCCGCCCGACGGTTATATGCAAGGCATCCGTCAATTGTGCGACCGGTACGACATTTTGTTTATCGCCGACGAAGTGATGAGCGGCTTCGGGCGCACGGGCGAATGGTTCGCGGTTGACCATTGGGGCGTCGAACCGGACATCATGTCGGTCGCCAAAGGTTTGACGAGCAGCTATCTGCCGCTCGGCGCGACGATTGTGAGCGAAGAGGTCGGCAGTTATTTTGACGACAAAGTGTTGTACGCGGGACTCACGTACGGCGGTCATGCGATGGGCTGCGCGGCGGCGGTGGCGTGCATCAACGTGTACAAAGAGGACAATCTCATCCAACGCGCGCGCGAGATGGGCAAATATCTCGGCGAATGGCACGAAAAACTCAAAGCGAAACATCCCTCCGTCGGCGACGTGCGCTATATCGGCATGTTCTCGATCATCGAAGTCGTCAAGAATCGCGCGACGCGCGAGCCGATGGCGCCCTTTAACGCCAAAGCGTCCGAGATGGGCGCGATGGGCGTCATTAACAAATTTTTCCGCGACAACGGTTTGTACACGTTCGTGCGTTGGAACAATATCCTCGTCAATCCGCCGCTCACTATCACCAAAGAGGAATTGGACGAAGGCATGGAAATCATTGACCGCGCGTTAGAGATTTCCGACGATTCGGTCATCTAATAGACAACTCAAATAAACATCGCACCAAGACCTGACGGGTTTTCGTCGCGCGCGCGTAAGGTGGCGCGGACGCGACATAAACCTGTCAGGTCTCCATCCTACGATTTTAATTTGAGGACTCGGTTTTTGTCGGCAATGAAAAAAATTTGGCGCGCGCATAAAGCTGCCGCGCCAAATTTTTTAATTTGATAGAGAGGCGATTGATTGTGGAACCCGCGCCCCGCCCAAATTTGCGCGCCCGCGCCCGCACGTGGCTGCGGCGCAAAAACAATTTGCCCTGCCCGCGCTGCGCGTACGATTTGCACGCCGCGCCGCTGTACCGCGATTGGCGCGTGTGCGATAACTGCGGTCATCATTTTCCGCTCGACGCGGCGCGCCGCATCCAAACGTTGGTTGACCCACGCTCGTTCCGCGAACTCGAAAAATTTTTGACCACGCTCCCGCGCGGCATCACGCAGCCGCAAGGGCGCGAATACGCGGAACGCATGCGCGCGGCAAAACAGGATACGCGGCTGCGCGAAGCGGTCACCATCGGCAGCGCGACCATCGAAAATCACGCCGTCATGCTCATCGTGTTGGATTTTCGTTTTCTCGGCGGCACGATGGGCGCGGCGACGGGCGAAAAAATCGCGCGCGCGTTCGAATACGCGTTGGAAAAAAATCTGCCCGTCTTGGCGGTCACCGCGTCCGGCGGCGCGCGCATTCAAGAAGGCATGAACGCGCTGATGCAAATGGCAAAAACCGCGTCCGCCGTCAACCGCTTTCAAACCGGCGGTCTGCCGTACATTACGCTTTTGACCAATCCGACCACCGGCGGCGTGTACGCCAGTTTCGCCAACCTCGCCGATGTGATTCTCGCCGAACCGCGCGCGCTCGTCGGTTTTGCCGGTCCGCGCGTCGTCGAAATTCTCACACGCCAAAAATTGCCCGCCGATTCGCACCGCGCGGAATTTCTATTGAAACACGGCATGGTGGACGCCATCGTGCCGCGCATGGCGCTGCGCGCGCATCTTTCCAAAATCATCGGCAACGTTTCCGCAAAAATTTCCGCGCCCGCCTTGGCGCCGTCCGACCTGCCGACGCTTCAGCCCGCGCTGCCCCAATCGTCCTGGGACACGATTCAACTCGCGCGCCATCCGCAGCGCCCGACGACGCTCGATTATCTGACGCGCGTCTTGACGGATTTCGTCGAACTGCACGGCGATCATTTTTACGGCGACGACCCCGCCATCGTCGCGGGCGTCGCCAAGCTGAACGGTCAAGGCGTCGTCGTCATTGGCCAAGAACGCGGCCACGACGCGACGCGCGCGCAGCGTCACGAGGGCCGCGCGGAACCGGAAGGGTATCGCAAAGCGCAGCGTCTGATGCGGCTCGCGGCAAAATGGCGTTTGCCCGTCCTTACATTTGTGGACACGCCCGGCGCGGAACCCGGTTACGAAGCGGAAAAACGCGGCATCGGCATGGCGCTGGCGTATTCCATCGCGACGATGCTGCAAACGCGCACGCCGACGATTGCGGTGGTGATTGGCGAAGGCGGCAGCGGCGGCGCGCTCGCGTTAGCCGCCGCCGACCGCGTGTTGATGCTGGAACACGCGGTTTATTCCGTCATTACGCCGGAAGGCGCGTCCGCGATTTTGTACGGCGACGATGCGCACGCCCAAGAGCTCGCGGACAATTTACATCTCACCGCGCGCGATTTGTTACAGCGTCAAATCATTGACGCCATTATTCCAGAACCTGCGGGCGGCGCGCATTTAGACGTGGACGCGGCGGCGGAAAACGTCAAACGCTTTTTGGAAACGGAATTGGGAAACTTGCAAAAAAACAATCTGGATGAATTGCTGAAAGCGCGCTATACCAAATATCGCGCGATGGGTTGAATAAAAAATCCGTCCGGCAAAATCGTCGGACGGATTTTTATTTGGCGCTAACTTTATTACGGCGCAAAATGCAAAATCATTTCGTTCTCGGTCGTCGTCAAGGTTTGGAGTTTATAGCCGGTCTGCGCTTGCAATTTCGCCAACTGCGAATTCAATTCGCGTTCCGCCATATTTTTCAACTGCGCGATTTGCGGTTCAATCATACTGCTCGGCACGCCGAAACCGCCGACGCGCACTTGCGTCACCTCAATCGCGATGCGATTATCGGCGACCGTCGCGTACAGCGTAGCGCGCGGCTGTAACGTGAGCGAATTGAGGCGCAGCGCGGCGCTGATGCTCGCGGTATTGCCCGCGTGCAAATCCAAGACAACGTTCGAGACCTCGCCGCCCGGCGGCAAGTTTTGATTCAAGAGTTGATTCAAGTCGCGCTCGCCGAGCGCAACCGTTTGCGCGCCGGGAACCGTTGGCGGAACCGGCGCAGGCGGCAGCGTCGGCGCGACAACTACCATTCGCGTCGGCGCCGCATTTGGCGGCGGCGCTTGCGCGAAAAATCCGCAGCCGAGCGTGAACAGTAAAAAAATTCCCAACCAGCCGAATTGCTTGACTCTCATTTCAATCCTGTCTATGCTATCGTTTCGCGCGCGGCGCGCGGCTCGATGAATTTTAGAATCAATAAATCTTCGGTCGTTTCGATGCTCGCCAATTGAACGCCTGTATCCTTTTGCAATTGCAGCAGCGAATGATTCAATTTCGCTTCGGACGTTTCGACGACCTGATGCACAAAACGATCCACCAGCGCGTGCGGCACGTGCAAACCGCCGAGTTGAACGTCCGTCACGCTAATTTTCACGCGACCGTCCGCCAACCCAAAACGCATGTCCGCGATTGGGCGCAGCGTCACCGGAAAATTCCACGCCGTCGCCGTGAGCCGCGCGTAAAAGCGCGCGCGCTGTCCCGTTTGCACATCCAGCGTCGCGTCGTTCAACTTGATTTTGACGCGCGGCGCTTTGGCGCCCGACGGATTTTCGGACGCGGCGTGCGACGGATTGAAAAAATTCTTGACGCCCGAATCCGTTTCCGCCGCCAACGCGTCGCGCAGTTGATGATTGAGAAACGGCTCGATCATCATGACCATGATGGACGGTTCGCCTTGCAGCGCGGGCAGCGCGGGCAGCGGCGCGCGCGCCGAACGACGCAGCCACAGCGCCAAGCCCACGCCCAAAACGAGCAGCGTGAGCGCAATGCCAAGCAAAATGCCGAGCGCCAATTCCATCAATGCGATTCAAAACTTAATTCAAAATTGGAATTTTGAATTTTCGGTTTTCAATTTTGAATTTTGGGTTTTCAATTTTCAATTCCCTGGCGTTACATGGTTTCCGGCGCGCTTACGCCGACCAAATCCAACGCGCGCGCGAGAACCGTTTTTGCCGCGACGGCGAGCGCGAGCCGCGCCTGCGTCAATGCCGCGTCCGTCTGTTTCGGCGGCAAAATCGGACAGTGGTCGTAAAACGCGCTGAACGCTTTGCCCAAATCCGTCGCGTAATGCGTCAGGTGATGCGGCTCTAATCTAGTCGCCGCCAACTCGACCACCTCTTCGAGTATCAACATCTGCTTGAGCAGCTGCAATTCCGCCGGATGCCGCAGCAAATCCGCGTCCGCCGCGGTCCGCGCGATGCCCTGCTCCGCCGCGTTGCGCAAAATGCCCGCAATCCGCGCGTGCATGTATTGGACGTAATACACCGGATTTTCGTTCGATTGCTTGATGGCAAGTTCCAAATCAAAATCCATTGACACGTTCGCCGACGCGGCGGCTAACATAAAGCGCACCGCGTCCGCGCCCACTTCGTTCAGCAAATCGTCGAGCGTGTCGAATTCGCCCGCGCGTTTTGACATGCGAACTTTATCGCCGCCGCGCGTCAAACGCACCAGCTGATAAATAATGATCGTGACCCGCGCGGGGTCGAGCCCCAACGCTCGCGCGCCCGCATACACGCGCGGCACGTCGCCCTGATGATCCGCGCCCCACACATAAATCGCGCGGTCAAAACCGCGCTGCGCGAGTTTATTCCACACATACGCCAAATCGGACGCGAGATACGTGGCGCGCTCGTCCGGTTCGCCGACCACTTGCGCCGAACGCACCAAAACCGCGTCCTTGTCCAAACCGAAGGCCGTCGCTTTGAACCAGAGCGCGCCGTCTTGGTCATACGTCAAACCGTCCGCCGCAAGTTTGGCGAGAATTTCGTCGAGCAAACCGGAATCGCGCAAACTCTGTTCGGAAAACCAGACGTTAAACGTCGCGTGCGCGCGCTCGCATGTCCGTCGAATTTGTTCCAGCATCATGGCGACGCCGATTTTTTTCAACGCGCGGACCGCCTGGCGTTTTTCCCATTGCAGATATTTAGCGCCCTCGTCCGCGATGATGGCGCGCGCAATGTCGTTGACGTATTCGCCCTTGTAGCCGTCTTCGGGAAACGGTTCGTCGCGCCCGAGCTGCTGCGCGTATTTGGCGTAAATGCTTTCGCCCAGATGACGCACCTGCGAACCGGCGTCGTTCACGTAATATTCCGTTTCGACGCGATAGCCCGCCGCGCGTAAAATGCGCGCCAGCGTATCGCCCAGCGCCAGATTGCGCGCGGACGCGACGGTCATGGGCCCCGTCGGATTCGCGCTGACGTGTTCCACCTGCACGCGCTGGTTCTTGCCCAAATCAATATCGCCAAAGCGCGCGCCGCGCGCGTTAATCTCTAACGTTTGCGCGGCGAGCCACGCGGGCGCGAGCGTAAGATTGATAAACCCCGGCGCGGCAGTCTCGACTCGTTCCAGCGCCGCGTGCGCGGGAAAATGCCGCGCGATAATTTGCGCGATTTGCAGCGGCGCGCGTTTCGCCGCCGCCGCCAGTTTTAACGCGAGCGGCGACGAATAATCGCCCATGTCCGGTTTGGGCGGACGCACAATTTCAATCGGCGGAATTTCGAACGCGGGCAAGTCGCCCGCGGTTTGCGCAGCCACGATGGCTTGATGCATCAATTCTGTGAGAGTGTGACGAATCATTGCTTGACCTTTTGAACTCACGGATAAAAATTTTCGAGCGGCGCCTGTCCAGCGTCGTGCATGGCGCGCGCGTACAACATACTGTCCGTAACTTGCAATTGCGCGTCGAGCGTCAACGCCGCCATGCTGTACGCGGGCAGCGCAAAGGGCAGCCGTTTGCGCGCGTTCAAATCCAAATAGATATTGCCGGCTTTTTGTTCTCCGCCGGAATTCAAGACGATCCGAAAATCGGCGTCGGCGCTCCCGCGATTCACCAACACCATGACGACCCTGCCCGTGCGCGCATCGCGCGCCGCGTGTATCGTCACGTAAGGAACATGCGAAGCCGCCGGCACAACGCGGTCGCCGTACTGCGCGTACAGTTCAAGCGCGTAAAAAGTGGGGCGCGGGTTCAGCGTTTTCGGTTCGAGCAAACTTAACGACCCGTCATTGGCGGCGCTCCATACATTCGTCATGACGACTCCGGCTTCCGCCATTTGCCCCAACGTTTCCGCCAGCCACAAACCCGCCGCGAAGGACGCGCTGCTGCCGTCTCCAAAGCGGAGCCAATTATGCGATAAATTGATTTCCGTGAACGCGAGCGGAATATCGCGTCCCGTGACCGCGCGAATATGTTCGCGCAGCGCGCGCACGCGCGCCGCCGTCCCGATGGCGTCGCGCGCCAACATATTGATATTGTCTTGGTTTCCATCGAACGGATAGCGATGCAGCGAAATCACATCCACCGCGTCGCCGTTCGCTTGCAAAAACGGCGTCAACCAATCTTGCGCGGGCTGCGTAAAATCGTACGCGTACGAATATTCGGGACCGAAAATGAGGATGCGCGGGTCCACCGCTTTCATCGCGTCGCGGTAACTGCGCCACGATTGAATCCATTTTTCTTTGGCGCCGCCGCGCAGATTTTTATCTTGCTCGTTGCCAATGCTCCAAAAACGCACGTCGTATTTTCTCTCGACGTTGATATAGCGCACCATCTCGGCGGCGAACGCGGGATCGTGGCCCGCGTACGGCGCCTGAATCAGCGGCTCGACGTTTAGCGCGCGCGCGTCTAAAATAAAACGGTCGAGCGCGCGCCAATCAACGGGTTGATTTTCAAACGTTTGTCCGCCCCAACGCATCACCGTAAATTGCAGCGACGCCAATTTTTGGCGCGTCCCTTTGTTAAAGGGCGGCATCCAATAATTGGCGCCAAAAAACGCGGGACTGATATAAAGCGGTTCGGGATTGGCAATCTCCAACACGGCAGCGCGCGGCAGCGCCCGCGCGCCGCCGAGCGTTGACGGAATCGCGTACGGATCCGGCGTCGGCGTATTCGTGGGCGTCCAAGTCGGCGTCGCAGTATCGGTCGGCGTCGCGGTGTCCGTCGGCGTCGCGGTGTCCGTCGGCGTCGCGGCGTCCGTCGGCGTGAACGTAAAAGTAGCGGTCGGCGCATGGGTCGCGGCAGCGCTCGGAACGGCAGCCACAATCTTTTGCGGCGTCGCCATAGACGCGCCTGCGCCCGCTTGAGATGTGGGCGTCGCCAAAAGATCATTTTGTAAAGAGCAAGCGGACAGTAGCGCGAGAACGGGCAAACTGAATTTTATGATTTTACGCATAAGGAACAAAGCCGAACCGCGCGACCAGCTTGGCGCGTCGGCAAAGCGTTAAAAAATTTTACCAAACGAATGGCGCCGCGCTGGGTCACGTCGCGGTCCCGGAATTGGATTCGTCGCGCGCGCGTTCGAGAAAATTATTGCGCGGCGCCCACGCGGCAAATTGCTGCAGCGCGTACAATTGCGCGAGCCGATACAACAATTCATCCGGCGCGACGTTCACGTTCAAGCGCGCGTCCGTGACGGCTAAACGCGTGGCGATATTCCACGCGTGTCGTCCGGGCGTAAATTTCGCTAACGTATCGTTCAAAACGTTCAAATCCACCAAACGCGCGCAGCGTCCGCGCAAAACGGAATGTCCCTGTTCGGACAGCGTTAATACGCCCTCGCCGCTCAACTCGGCTAAAATTTGACGCAGCGTGCGTTTTTCCGGCGCGCCCTGCGTAACTTTGTTGTAAAAATTTTGCGCGTCGAATTTTGCGCTCGCCGGAATGTGCCATTCGACAAACACGCCTTGCGCGTCCAAACCGACGCCCAACCACGCGCAATCGTTCCACGTCAACGCCGGTCCGCCAAATTGCTTTTGCATGAGATGAACGACATATTCGGCTTTGGTGTAGCGCAAACGCAAAACGTCAACGCGCGGATTATTCTCCGAGCGCTGCGCGGCGGACAGCGACCATTCCGGGCGAAAATGCGCGTCCCAGCGGCGCGCGCGCATTTCGCCATAGATGCGTTCGTGCAGCCACGCGAGTTGATTGCGCGCTTGCAGCCGCGCGACGTCAAAGGCGGGATCTGCCGCGTGCGCTTGGCTCAGGGCGGCGGCATCCGCTATCGTAAAAAGATTCATCCGCGTACCTTTGTCATCTCGTCCCAATTCGCGCCGATCTTGACTTCGACCTCTAACGGCGCGTCGAGCGGATAGGCATTCGCCATGATGCGGCGCACGCGCGGCGCAAATTCGTCCGCTTGATTTTTGGGACACTCGAACACCAATTCGTCATGCACTTGCAAAATCATTTTGCCTTGAAATTTATCCTTGTGTAACTCGTCGTGCAAACGCACCATCGCAATTTTGATAATGTCCGCCGCCGTCGCCTGAATCGGCATGTTGATCGCTTCGCGCTCGGCTTGATTTTTTTGCGCGGGCGGCAGCTTGCGCCCCGACGCGAGTTCGGGAAAATAGCGGCGGCGGCCCAACAGCGATTCGACGTATCCTTTTTCGCGCGCCATGACTTTGGTGCGTTCCAGATATTCGCGCACGCGCGGATAGCGCGCGTAATAATCGTTGATGAGTTTGCGCGATTCTTCCAGCGAAAGTTCGGTGCGCCCCGCGACGCCCCAATCGCTGATGCCGTACACGACGCCGAAATTAATCGTCTTGCCCAGACGCCGCATTTGCGGCGTGACCTCCGACAACGGCACGTTAAACAAAACCGCGGCGGTGCTGGCGTGAATATCTTCGCCGTTGGCGAACGCTTGCAATAAATTCGGGTCTTGCGAAACGTGCGCGAGGATGCGTAATTCGACCTGCGAATAATCCGCCGAGACCAGCGCGCTGCCCGGCGGCGCAATGAACGCGCGGCGCACGCGGCGACCCAATTCCGTGCGCACGGGAATGTTTTGCAGATTCGGATTGGACGACGACAAGCGCCCGGTGACGGTCCCCGCTTGATTAAAGCTCGTATGCACGCGCCCATCCGTGGGATTCACCAATTGCGGCAGCGCGTCCGCATACGTGCCTTGCAGTTTGGACAATTCGCGGTGTTCCAAAATCAATGGCACGACCGGATGTTTGTCGCGCAGCGTTTCCAAAACGCCAGCCGCCGTCGAAATTTTTCCCGTGCTTGTGCGCTCCAAACCTTGCGACGACAAACCCAATTTCGCGAACAGCGCTTCGCTCAATTGCATCGGCGAATTCAGATTGAACGGCGCGCCGACCATTTCATACACTTGCGTTTCGATTTGCTCCAACCGCGCCGTAATCTCGCGCGACAATTCATGCAGCGCGTCCAAATCCAACAAAACGCCCGCCGCTTCCAAATCCACAATCACGGCGACGAGCGGCATTTCGATTTCGTAAAATAATTTTGCGAGCCCGCGTTCGGGCAGCAGCGGTTTGTATTCCTCGAACAGGCGGTAGGTGTAATCGGCGTCGGCGCACGCGTACTGCGTAATTTTGTCAACGCTCACCTGCTCCATCGTAATTTGATTTTTGCCCTTGCCGATGAGCGCCTCAATCTCGGTCATTTGCGCGCCGAAACGTTGAAACGCCAAATTTTTCAAACCAATCGCCTGCGGATTATTTTCCAACAGGTGCGCCGCAATCATCGTGTCGAACGTCACGGCGTTCAGGTCCAAACCCGCGCGCCGCAAAACGCCCCAATCGTAACACGCGTTGTGCGCGTATTTTGCAATTTGCGCGTCTGCGAATACGCCCGCCATTTTTTCGCGCACGCGTTCGAGCGGCAATTTGGCAAAGGAATGGGCGTCGGCGGCGGCGACGGCAATCGTCGGCGCGGATACATCAAACAACGACGCTTGCTTTTGTTCCTTGACGCTTTTGCCCTTTTTCAACGCAGGCGCGATTTTCGGCGCGTCGTGCGCGATTGGAATGTAATACGCCTCGCCCGCGCCTACGCCCAACGCGATGCCGACCAAATGCGCGCGCTGCGGGTCGAGGTCGGTCGTTTCCACATCCACCACGAACGCTTTGTTTTTCTTGAGGCGCTTGACCAACGCGTCCAAATCCGTTTCGGAAATGACCGCCGCGTAGTTCGTTTCCAAGTCCGACGCCGCGCGCGTTGCGCCGGTTTCCGCCGCGGCGGTATCGTCGCCGGGCAAACGCGCGAGCAGCGATTGAAAACCGAGTTCGCGCAGCAGCTCTACCGCTTGCGCGCGATTGTATTCGCCAAACCGCGCGGCAGCCACGTCGAGCGTCACGGGCGCGGCGCGGTCAATCGTCACCAGCTCTTTGTTCAATTCGACCTGCGCGCGCGCGGCGGCGATTTTTTCGCCGACCTTGCCTTCGATGGCGGAGAGATTGCGATACAGCTTTTCGACGCTGCCGAACTCTTGGATCAATTTCGTCGCGGTCTTGTCGCCCACGCCCGCGACGCCGGGGATATTGTCGGACGTATCGCCGCGCAGCGCTTTGAAATCAATCAGTTGCGACGGCGCAAAACCAAAACGTTCGACCACCGCCGCGTCGTCGTACAGCTTGAGTTCGCCGGTGTAACCCATAATCATCAACACGCGGGTTTTGGCGTCCACCAATTGCAGCGTATCGCGGTCGCCCGTCAAAATAAGCGTGTCGAGATTTTTTTCCTCCGCCTGTTTGGACAGCGTGCCAATTAAATCATCGGCTTCGTAACCCTCTAGCGCAAAAACGGGAATGTCCAACGCGCGACAAAATTCTTGACAGCGCGCGAATTGCGATTTCAAATCGTCGGGCGTCGCGGGGCGATTCGCTTTGTATTCGGCAAACTGCGCCGCGCGAAAACTTTTGCCCGCGTCGAACGTCGCAATCACGTACTGCGGCTGCCGTTCTTTGATGACTTTGAGCAGCGTGGACGCGAAACCGTACACCGCTTTGGTCGGTTCGCCCGTCGGCGAAGTGAGCTCGCGGTCAATCGCGTGATAGCTGCGATGAATCAATGCGTGCGCGTCAATGAGCAAAAGTTTGGCGTCGGACATGCGCGGGATTTCAGCTTTCAGATTTCAGATGGCGACTTGGGGCTTGACTTGTGCGGCGCGTTTTGGCATTGCCCTACGCGTCGTCAACAAAAAAGGTTTGCAAGCGGCTCCGCATAGGACGCGGAACGGTCAACCTGCAAACCTCATTGTGTGCGTACAAAACAGTTCAACTGAGGCGTTCGAGGTCTTGGACGCCGCTTTGACTCAGTTCGTCCCAACGCGCGGCGGCATCCTTGGCGCGCCATTCTACGACCACCTGCCCTTGCGCGTTGCGATACGCCGCCATAGCGTGATGTCCCAGCACGCGCTCGAACGCTTCCAACGCGTCCTTGTTCGGCTCTGGCATTGTCACCATAAAATAGTCCGCCGGCGTCCATTCCACGTTGAGCGGAAAATCCGATTTCCACAAACCGACGCATTTAACGGGCGTTTCCGCTTGAGTGCAAGTGAAATACGAATCGCCAAAACCTTGCGCCCAAAACGCGAGCCGAATGGCGTTTTCAATGCCGTGACGCGAAGCGGGTAATTGTTTTGCAAACCAATAGGGTGTCATGGAAAACTCCGTACGGGCGACGCCTGACGCGCGCCCATTAGTGATGGGGGCTGGCTTGACCGCGCCCCGCAGCCAACGTTGCCTGGACGCAATTTTAACATAGCCGCCGCGTCGCGCCAAATAAAAAGGCGTCGTCATTCAGCGCCCCAAACATTTTGCCTTTTCCGCGCCGCGTTCTATAATCGTTTCGCGTTTCCGCCCGACTCGCATTTCACCCCAACGAAAGTTTCCATTCCTTTGCGTCGCATTGACCCATTTCTGTTTTTCCTCTTGAGCGTCTTTGTCGTCTTGGCGGCGACCTACGCCGTCGTCGTGCCGTTGTTTGAGGGCCCCGACGAAGACGACCATTTCCGCTACGCCAAATATCTCGCCGACCATCGCGCGCTGCCCGTCCAATCCTTCCAAGCCGGCGGCGGCGAGGCGGGCCATCAAGGTTGGCAGCCGCCGTTGTATTACGCGCTCGTCGCGCTGGTCATCTCGCCCGTTGACACCGCCGATTACGCGCGCCGCTTGCAGCGCAATCCCGCGCAATCGTTCACCGGCGACCGCGCCTGCTGCGGACGCAATTTATATTTTCATCTCGACGCCGAAAATTTTCCGTACGAACGCACGACGCTCGCGGTCCATCTCGCGCGCGGCGTCACGATTTTATTCGGCATGTTGAGCGTCGTCGCCGTCTGGCTGCTCGTCACGACGCTTTTCCCCGGTCAGCGTTATTTGGCGCTGGCGACGACGGCGGTCGCGACGCTGAATCCGTCTTTTTTATTTGCGAGCGCGTTGACGTCGAACGATGTGCCGCTCGTCGCGCTCGGCACGCTCGCGCTGTGGGTTATGGCAAAAATTCTAACCGCGCCAGCGCGCGCGCATTGGCAAACATTCGCGCTGCTCGGCGGCTTGGTCGGTCTGGCAATCCTGACCAAAACGACCGCGTTGGGTTTGCTGCCGTTGAGCGCTCTCGTCATTGTGTACGCCGCGTATCGCGCGCGTTCGTGGCGCGCGTTATGGGTCGCGACGTTTGCCGCGCTGACGCCCGTTATTATTTTGACCGCGTGGTATTTTGCGCGCAATCAAATTTTGTACGGCGACGCGCTCGCGTATCGTTTAATCGCGGCGTCCGCGCTGCCGCCGCGCGACGCGCCGTTGACGCTGCCGGAATTGTGGCAAATCAATCTGCCGTGGTTGTGGCAAACGTTTTGGGGCGGACCCACGCCCGGCGATTTTCCGCAATGGCTGCTGCGCGCGCTGCTGTTGACATTCGTGGTCGGCGTCGTCGGCACAGTCGTGTACGTCATACGTCAGAGACGCGCGTTGGGCGCGGCGCGCCTCTGGGCGCTCGGCGTTTTACTCGCGTGGCTCGCGTTTATTTTCGTCGCCCAAGTACAATTCATTCGCGTCGCGAGCGGCACGGATCAAGGGCGGTATCTCTTTCCCGCCATCGCGGCGCTGGCGCTGATTTATGTTTTGGGCTGGCGCGAAAGCGTATGGCAAATCGTTTCGCGTTTGGCGCGCGCGGCGGACGAGCGCGCGCTAGCGCGTCAAGTGAGTCTGGGCTGGACGGCGTTCGCGCTGGCGCTGCCGGTATTTGTTTTGCTTACATTCACCCTGCCCGCGTTCGCGCGTCCCGCGCTGCGCGACGCGGCGAACGCGCAAATTGACGGCGCGCCGCTAACGGCGGATTTTGAAAACGGTATGCAGCTGCGTGGCTATCAATTGGGCGCGCGCGTCGTATCCTGCGGCGAAACGTTGGACGTGCATTTGGATTGGACGAGCGACCAACGCATCCGCGAAACGTATCGCGTGTTCGCGCATTTGGCGAGCGCGCAAGGCGCGGTCGCGGGCGGCAAGGACGTAATTCCCGGCGGCGGCGCGTATCCGACCGTCTATTGGCAGCCGGGCAAACTATTCCGCGACACGCTTCGCGTGCCATTGAATTCGGGCGCGCGCGGGGGCGCGTACAACGTCATCGTCGGCGCGTACAAATTCGGCGCGCCCGATGAGCGCGTGAACTTGCGCGGGACGGACGCGGATTTTGTCACATTGGGCGATGTGCGCGTGAACGCGCCGCCGGAGGGTTGTCCATGACGCAGCGCGTCACAAAAACGTTCGACGATATGCCCCGCGCGCTGACAATCAATTGGGACGCGCTCGCGGCGGCGGCGTTATTTATGGCGGCGCTCGCGTTGTACGCCGCCACCGCCGCGCCCGGCGTATTGGACGGCGATTTCGGCGAATTTCAAACCGTCATTTACAACCTCGGCGTCACGCATACGGGCTATCCGCTCTATTTTCTGCTGGCGAAACTTTGGACGCTGGCGCTGCCCGTCGGAACGATTGCGTACCGCGCCAATGTCTTGTCGAGTTTTTTCGGCGCGCTCACGCTCGTCTTGCTTTACGCGCTGCTGCGGACGCTGACCGAACGCCGCGCCGTCGCTTTGCTCGTCGCCATGCTCTTTGGTTTATCGCGCGTGCAGTGGTCGCAAGCGGTCATTCCCGACGTTTATACGCTCAATTCTTTTTTCATCGTCCTCGTCTTGTGGTTCGCGCTGTTGTGGCGCGCGGGACGCATACCGCTGTGGTGGTTGGCGTTCGCTTATGGTTTGTCGCTGACGCATCATCGCACCATGCTCTGGTTCGCGCCCGCGCTGGCGATATTTGTCGTGTGGGGCGCGGGCAAACAATTATTTCAACCGCGTCTTTGGCTGACCGGTCTCTTGGCGCTGTGCGCGCCGCTGCTGTTGTATCTGTACATTCCTTTGCGCGGCGCGAGCGATGTGGGCGTGGAATATCACGCGCAAAATTTCGCGGACATGATTCTGGCGTCCAACGTTTCCGTGTGGCTCAAATTCGGCCCGCCCGGTTTCCTCTGGGAACGCATCGCCCAAGTTTATCTGCCGCTGCTCGTCGAACAATTCACCGTCGTCGGTTTCGCGCTCGGTTTGTTCGGCATCGGCGCGCTGGCAAGTCAACGCGTGCCGCGCGGTTTTCCCGCCAACGTTCCGCCGCGCCAATGGCTTGGCTTGCTCCTGCTCGCGCATCTCGGCGAGACCGCGTTCGCGATTGTATTTTGGGTCGTGGACAGCGAAATCTTTTTCATTCCATCGTATCTGACGTTTTTGCTTTTTGTCGGCATCGGGCTTGCCGTGTTGTGCGACGCGCTTCAAGCGCGCCGCGCGTCGAAAAATAGCGCGCGCGCCGCGCAGGGCGCTTTGCTGCTCGGCGTCGCGCTCGTCGCCGCGTTTTTATTGTGGAATAATTATGCGCGCAACGACCAGAGCCGGAACGACGACGCCGATGCGCGCTGGCAAGAAATTCTCGCCGAGCCATTGGAAAAAGGCGCGGTCTTGATGGGACCTTGGGAAGATTTGACGCCGTTCGAATATCACTATTACGTCGAAAACGAACGGCGCGATTTGAAACGCGACAAAATTGTGGTGTACCGCGACCAACTCAAATTGGTTCCGCAAAGCGATGCGGCGGCGCGCGTGCGCGAGGAATTACAAAAAGGAACCGTCGTGTATTTGACGCGCCATCCCGCCGATACCGAGACGCTCGATTTTGCGTCGTTCGATCTTACGCCCGTCGCGTCGCTGTGGCGCGTGAGTTTGCGAAACGCGGCGCGGCAATTGACGCCGAAACAATTTGGCGCAGAGGATGAATTGCGCGCGCTGGATGATTTCGCCGCGCCGCGCGCCGGAGATTTTGTCGCGACCATTTTGCATTGGGCGGCGGACGCGCCGTTGGAAAATATCCGCTTGGTCTGGAAACTGCGCGACGCGGAGGGAAACGTCTGGAGCGAACAAGAGACGCTGCCGTTCGGCGGACGCGCGCCGACGTCGGGCGAAAATTCGCGGCGTGACCCGCAAGGCATTTTCGTTCCGCCCGACGCGCCGCCGGGAAAATATAATTTGGAAATCGCCGCGTTCGCGCGCAATTCCCAAGAACCGCAAACGCTGGTCGGCAAAGCCAATCGCGTGGAATTGGATTTGGACGTCGGCGCCGCCCAAGCCGCCGCGCCGCCCGAAACATTACGCATCCCGCGCCCGCTGCAAGTGAATTTGAACGACGCGCAATTTTTAGGTTACGGCGTGAGCAATGTGGAACCGCGCGGCGGCGACGCGCTCGAGTTTTATACGTGGTGGCAGGGCTTGGCGCGCGGCGACGGCGCGTTTGAAATCAAATTCCGCGACAACAATAGTCACGAAACGATTTTGTATCAGGGCGCGTTGTTTTCGAGCCAAGCGCCGTTCGATCCGCGCCAGAGCGTGCGCGCGCGTCAGACCGTCGTCCTGCCGCCGCAAGCGCCCGCCGGTTTCGCAAAATTTATATTGACGTACAACGGTCAGACGCTGCCGGAAATTCGTTTGGCGTTGGACGAATCGCGGCGCGTCTTTGACGAACCCGCGATTCCGCATCCGCAATTGGTTTTCGTCGGCGACGCGATTCAACTGCGCGGTTATCAATTGGCGCGCGATACCTTTCGCGCGGGCGAAACGATTCCGCTGACGCTCATCTGGAACGCCGCGCGCGTTCCGTCGCAAAATTGGAAAACGTTTGCGCATCTGACGGACGCGAACGGCGTCGTGCGCGCGCAGCAAGATTCTATTCCGCAGCGCGGCGCGCTGCCGACGACGCGTTGGTTTGCGGGCGAATACATTGTGGACGAGTACGCGCTCGCGCTGCCCGCCGATTTGCCGCCGGGCGCATATCGTCTCGCGGTCGGCATGTACGACGAAGCGACGGGCGTCCGCGCGCCGCTTTGGGACGCGCAGCGCGCGCCGCTGCCGGACAATCGCGTTTTGCTCGATACCATAATTCAGGTGCAGCCATGACGCGCGTCGCGCAAATTCTAGCCCAACCGCGCGCGCTTTATTTTCTCGTCGCGCTCTTTGTCGCGCTCGGCGCGCTCTATGCCGTTACGACGCCATTGTTTGAAGCGGGCGATGAATTGTGGCATTACCCGTACGTGCAGTGGCTCGCGCGCGGCAACGGTTTGCCGGTCCAAGACCCGGCGCACAAACAATTGTGGGAACAGGAGGGCGGACAGCCGCCGCTCTATTACGCGCTCGCCGCCGCGTCCACGTTTTGGATTGATACGAGCGATCTGCCGGAACGTTTATGGCGCAATCCGTACGCCAAAATCGGCGTGCCGCTCGCGTTCGGCGACAAGAACATGATCGTCCATACGAGCGCGGAAAACTTTTTCTGGCGCAACACCGCGCTCGCCGTGCATCTCATTCGTTTGCTTTCGGTCCTGTTCAGCGCGGGTACCGTTTTTCTCACGTACCGTCTCGCGCGCGAAATTTCGCGGACGCTGCCGCAAACGAATTCCGCCGCGCTCGCGCTGCTTGCCGCGAGCTTCGTCGCGTTCAATCCGATGTTTTTGTTCATCAGCGCGTCGGTCAACAACGATTCGCTGGCGACCTTGACGGCGACGGGCGCGATGCTCTTGATTGCGCGGCTCGCCGCGCGCGGCGCGACGAACGCGCGTTTGCTCGTCACGGGCATCGTCTGCGGCTTGGCGCTCTTGAGCAAAGTGAGCAACGTCGCCGTGAGCGGCGTCGCGGGCGTCGTAATTTTGTATTTGGCGTGGCGCGCGCGCGATTGGAAATTATTGCTGCGCGGCGGCGCGCTGGTCGGCGTACCGGTCGCGCTCCTCACGGGCTGGTGGTTTGCGCGCAATTTTATTTTGTACGGCGACCCGCTCGCGTTCAACGTCTGGCTGCAAATCGCGGGCGGACGCGCGCCGCAAACGCTGCTCGGCTTGCTCGACGAATTTCAAGGTTTTCGCATTTCGTTCTGGGGCAATTTCGGCGGCGTGAACGTGATTGCGCCCGAATGGGTGTACGCCGTTCTCGATATTTTTCTCGTCCTCGCGGTCGTCGGTTTGCTTTGGGGCGCGGCGCGGCGCGCCTTGCCCGCGTTGTGGTGGATTCCTGCGCTCCAAGCGGCGATTATGTTTGTCGCGCTCATTCGCTGGACGCTAATGACGTACGCTTCACAGGGGCGTTTGATCTTTCCCGCCATTGCCTCTATCGCCATTTTGTTGACGTTCGGTTTGAGCGAATTCGCGTATCGCGTATCGCAGATCGCAGATCGCAAATCGCGTAACGTTGATGAGCAATCGAAAATCGAGAATCGAAAATCGAAAATTTTTCTCCCCGCACTGCTTGCCTCGTTCCTGTTTCTTTGCGCGCTCGCCGCGCCGTTTCTCCTCATCGCGCCCGTGTACGCGCAGCCCGCGCGTTTGCCGAACGACGCCCAAGTTCCCAATCCCGTCCACATTTTTTTCGACGCCGGCGCCGCGCAGCCGGAATTGGTGGGTTATGACGCGCCGCGCTTTTTGCAGGGGAATGAATTGCCCGTGACGCTGTATTGGCGCGCCAGCGCGCCGCTCGCGGAAGATTTGGCGATGTATATTCACGTCTATGACGCACAGGGCAATCTCTTGGGGCAATGGGACGCGTTTCCGGGCAACGGTCTCGCGCCGACGCGCTTGTGGCAGCCGAATGAAATTTTGGTAGACCGCTATCGCGTGCCCGTAAAATTTCCGCAAACCTATCCGCCGCTCGGACGCATCGAAGTCGGTTTGACGCGCGTGGGCAGTCCGCTGCCATTGATTGCGCGCGACCCGCAGGGCAACGAAATCACGCCGTCGCTGACGCAATTCAAATTTTCGCAGGACGCGACCGCGCAAGGCGCCGCGCGCGCGGCTTTTGGCGAGCAATTCGATTTACTCGACGCAACGCTGCGCGTGCAGCGCGACAGCCAAGAAATTATTTTAAACGAAAATAACGCGTCGTCGTTTGCGCTGCGCGCGGGCGATGTATTGAACGTGGATGTAATTCTGCGCGCGCGCGAAATTCCCGACGGCGATTATGTTTTATTCGCGCATCTCGCAGACGCACAGGGCAATATCGCCGCCCAACGCGACGCGCAGCCGCGCGACAATATGTATCCGACGCATTTGTGGAACGCGAACGAAACCGTGAGCGACACATTGGCAGTGACGGTTCCGCAAAATGTGACGCAAGGAAATTACGCGCTCGAATTCGGCATCTATCGCGCAGACAACCTCGCGCGTTTGCCGATACACGGCGCGGCGTGGGATATTTGGCGACTTCAAGGCGACCATTTGACGGCGCCGCTGCAAATCGCGCCATAGTTGAAAAAAGCGCGAGGCGTGTTATAATCGCGCGCGTTCGCCGCGTTCGTCTAGTGGACTAGGACGCAGCCCTCTCAAGGCTGAGACCACGGGTTCGAACCCCGTACGCGGCATCCGCTGTATCCGCGCCGCTGCGCCAATTTTAGGCGCGCAGCGGCGTTTTGCATCGGAACGATTTTGGCTCCTCCCGTCATGCGCGTTTCGGAAATCAGTTCTCGGGTCAATGCCCTGCTCGACCGCGCGCCCCACGCCGCCGCGCGCTTGCTCAAGCGCCGCGAACGGACCGCGCGACGACGCGCGACCGCCGCCGAACGCGCGCAGCTCGACCTCCTCCGCGCCCGCACGCTGAACGCCGCCGCCAATTTCCCGCAAACGCTTGAATTTTGTCGAACCGTCTTGCGAACGCGCGCCGCGACGCCCGAGACGGCGCCATATCGCGCGCAATTGTGTCTGGAAGACGCGCGCGCGAAAATTTTCTTGGGCGACGCGGACGCGGCGCAAATCAGTTTGGAGCGCGCGCAAACGTTCGCGCAAGCCGCGCCCGCCGCGCGCGTCGAACTGACATGGCGCATCGAATGGCTCGCCGCGCGTCTCGCGCAGGAACGCGGCGCTTTGACCGCCGCCGCGCAGCGTCTCGAAACGCTGCGCGAAACCGTCGCGCCGCATTGGGACGCGCTCGCCTTGACGCGCCTCGAACGCGATATCGGTTACGCGTACAGTTTCGCCGAACCGGCGCGCGCCGAAAAAATTTTGACGCAAGCGCGCGAAAAATTTGAAACGCTAGCGTATCGCATTGACGCCGCGCTGTGCGATGTGTGGGCGGCGCGCATTCATCGGCATCGCGGCGCGTTTGCGCGCGCTCGCGCGCTGTACGCGCAGAGCCGCGCCGTTTTTTTGCGCGAACGTCTCGGTTTTTACGCGGCGTGGTGCGATTTGGGTTTGGGTTGGGTCGAATGGGGCATGAACCGGTTGGACGCCGCCATTCCGGCGCTCGAACGCGCGCGCGCGTTTTTTATCCAAAGCGGCGCGCAGGGCGAAGCCGCTTCGTGCGAAATCAATCTGGCGAGCATTTACCTCGAACGCTATCAATACGACGCCGCGTTGCCATTGTTGGAACGCGCGTTGAAAACCGCGCAAGCGGCGGGACGCCGCAAACAAGCCGCCGTATGTCTCCTCAGCATGGCTTGGGCGTACGATCATCAAGGCAATTACGCTCAAGCGCTGGAGCGTTACGCCCAAGCGCGCGCCGCGTATCCGCCTCACGACGCCAACGGGCAAATCGTATGCGATTTGTACGTGGGTTTGGCGTATTTCAATTTGGGACAATTTTCCAAAGCGCTGACCATTCTCGGACGCGCGGCGCGTTTGGCGCGGCGCAGCCAAGCCGCCGCGTTGTATGCCGAAGCCCAAATTTATCGCGCGCAAACTTGGCTCGCGCTGCGGCGTCCGCGTTCCGCGCAGCGCGCTTTGCTCGACGCGCGGACGCGTTTGACGGAAACGGGACAGCTCGTGTACGTCGCGTTCTGCGACCGCTTGTTAGCGCAAACGTACCGCCGCAATCCGCCGCAAGCCCTGGCGCGTCTCGCCGCCGCGCGCCGCGCGTTTCAGCGCGCCGACCAACCGCTGGAAAGCGCGCTGTGCGACCTGACGCAAGGCGAGTTGGAAAGCGCTTGGGGCGAATGGACACGCGCGCGTCGTTTTTTGCATCGCGCCCAAGAGCAATTAGCCGCCACCCATCCCGACGCAATGTGGCGCGTGGAATACGGGCTCGGGCGCATTGCGCGCGCATGTGGAAAATTGGACGACGCGCGCGCGCATTTTCTGACGGCGACGCGCCACATCGCGCAGCTGCGCGCGAACGTGCGTTTGGAAGAATGGAGCAACAGCATTTTCGGCGCGCGGCAGCGCGTATTCGACGACGCGCTAACGCTGACGCGACGCGCGGGCGCGCACGAAACGGCGCTCGAAATTATCGAAAGCGGCAAAGCGCAATTGTTCGCGCACCTGCTGCGCCAGCGCGAGTGGCGCGCGGCGGATGCGGATCAGGTCGAACTCGCGGCGCGCGAACGCAGCTTGCGCCAAGAATTGGCTGCCGCGCGCGGACAGCTGACGGTGGAAGCGGAACAATGGCAAGGCGCGCTTTGGGGCGATGTCGGCGCAAATCGCAGCGCGGCGCGCAAAATGGCGCATTTAAAAGAGCTGACCGCCGCGTACGATGAATTGGTCGCGCAATTGCAAGCGACGCGGCGCGGCATCGCCGGCGCGCCGACGCTTACGCCCTTTTCATTGGAGGAATTTCGCCGCGCGCTCGCCGCGCGACACGGAACGGATTGGGCGGCGTTGGATTATTATTTGGTTCACGACCGCTTGACCATCGCGCTGGTGGATGCGGAAACGGTTACGGTCAACACGATTCGACTCGACGCCGTCGAACGCGCCATGCTGAACGCGTGCGCGGGAACGCATCCTGAATTGCGCGAACACATTTATCGCGGCGTCCTGCGCGGATACGCCACGTCGGACGCGACCGCGCGCTATCTGGAAACGCTCGGCGCGAAATTGATCCCGGAACGCGTGCGCGCCGCGAAAAATCATTTGACGTTGATTGTTTCGCCGCACGGCATTTTGCACCAACTGCCTTTTCACGCGTTGAAATATCGGGGCGCCTATTTGCTCGACCGTTTTAGTTTTGTGTACGCGCCGTCGTTCCAAGTTTTGACGCAGTTGTATCGAGCCGCGCCGCGCGTCCGACCCGACGCGCGCGTCTTGCTGTGCGGCGCGGCAGAATTTGAAACGCGCGCGCCGCCCTTGCGGCACACCCGCGCGGAAATTCGCGCGCTGGCAAAACAGTTTGGCGACGCGGCAACGGTTCTCTGGCAGCGCGCGGCGACGCGCGAAAATATCTTGGCGCTGAATCGCTCGGGCGCGCTGGCGCGTTTTGACATTCTGCACTTTGCCACGCACGCGGTCGTTGAACCGCGCGCGCCGCATTGGTCGCGGATTTTATTGGCGGGGGACGCTTTGACGGTGGCGGACGCGCTGGATTTGAATTTGAACGCGCGCTTGGCGACGTTATCGGCGTGCGCGAGCGCGCTGGGCGCCGCGGGCGCGGGCGACGAGCTGGTCGGTTTGGCGCGCGCATTTTTTTACGCGGGCGCGCGCGCGTTGGTCGCGTCGCTGTGGCAAGTGGACGACAAAACCACCGGCGCGTTGATGCAGCGTTTTTACGCGCAGCTGCGCCGAACCGATTCGTTGGCGGACGCATTGCGCGCGGCGCAATTAGAGTTGCGCGCCGCCAATGCGCCGCCTTTTTATTGGGCGCCGTTTATGCTGATGGGCGCCGTATAAGCGGAGAACAGTCCGGACTATTCCCCGCGTATTTTGTTTCAACTCAACAACCGCCGGGGCCACAGCCGGGCAAAAGTAAAAGCGTTGGCGTCGTCGTCGGTCGTTCCGCAAGTTTGACTAGCGTTTGTGAAGGCGCGGGCATCGCCATAAAAACAATGCCCATTCCCGTAACGCCAAGCATCGCAATCAAGGCAACCGCAAGGGACATGCGAATTTTTGACATTGCGCCATTCCTCCTTTCCCTGAAATGGTGCGTGCGCTCGCATGTTCAGCATCGCGCGATTGCCAGATTCAATTGTTTAATTTCACGTCCAATTTGCCGAGTCGCGCATGTTTCTATTGACCGTCCAAGAAGAAACGGACATTGAACAAGAAACCGCGCTCGGTATTCTTGAAAGCGCGGTTCAAATGCGCGGCGCGGCGCGCGCGCTAGCGCAGCGCGCCGGGATTACGCCGGTGCATCTCAGTTATATTCGTCGCCGCCGTCGTATGCCGCGTTTCAAAACCGCGCAGCGCATCGCCGCGGCATTGCCTCTACCCAAAGAACAACAGCAAAGTTGGCTCTGCCGCGTTGAACGCTATTGGAAATTGAAATACGCCCTTCGACGCGATTTACAGCGCGGAGGCGAGCTTGCTACTCATGCGGCAGTGATGGGGATTCAACAGGCGCATCATGCGGCAACGTTCGCGGCAGGTACGTCGAGCGCATCCTTCCGCTACGCCGCCGTCCACGACGCCGCGCGGGAAGTATTGGCGGTGACGAGTCCCAATCGCGCTCCAATCCATTACTTGGAACTCGGTTTCGTGATTCACGACGTTCTCTGCGCGCTCGACCGCAGCGACGAAGCGTTGTGGTACGCGAAACGCATTCGCCGCTTGAGCGAAAATTTAGAGCCGCGCGACTATCCGGGTTTGCAAGAACGGCTCGATTTTTTCCAAGTGAATGCGTTGCGCGCCGAAGCCATCGCTTATCACAATCTGGGCATCGAACGCAAAGCGTACGCCATTTATCGCGCAATCAATCCGCTTCCAGCATTTCAAGCCAATGCAGCGTTTTGGCTGCCGCACCTCAATCGCGACAAACTCAACGCTTTGGCGGGCTTGACGCGCTTTTCCATTGCCGAAGCCGAATATCTGGAACAACAAGCGCGTCAAGTATGCGACAAGCGCGCCGATGTCTATGACTCATTGCTCGCCTTGCTCCTCACCCAATCGTTGTGCCGCGCGTACATCCGTCACGGTAACTTGAAAGACGCCGAAAAACGATTGCTTCCGTACGTGGAACAACTCGACGCCATGCCGAATGTGGGGCCGCTGCATCGCGTTCTGTTTTGGCGCGCGTTAGCGCGCCTGTATTGGAAAATGGGGGGCGCCTGCGCCGAATGGAGTTTTTTTATCGCGCGCGCTCAAGAGTTGGCGCAAGAATCGGGATTAGAACATCAATGGCGCGGCATTCAACGTGAATTTCCCGAACCGCATCAAAACGCGGGGTGAATTATTTGCGGGGCGATTCAAGCAAAACGGCAGACCGCAAGCGGTCTGCCGTATGTTGCTTGAACTCGTTCTAATTTTCTTTGCCCGGAAATTTTACGGCGCCGTTCGCGCAGCCGCCGCTGGGACAGGTCAGCGTTTCGACCGCGCGCTGTAATTGCAAATCGCGGCTCGCGTTGAAATCGCGTTCGGTTTGCGTTTTCAGTACCGCCGGCGTCAGGGGCGCAACGCCCGCGGGCAGCGAGATTTTTTCATCGGGTTTGATGCCTTGATGCCAAATCACGCGTCCGTTCGGCGTCAACCATTCGCGCGTCGCCAAGAGCATCGCGGAACCATCCGGCAAATCAAACGTGTTCAAGACCGTGCCGGTGCCGAACGTGGTTTCGCCAATCAATTTCGCGCGCCCCGCGTCTTGCAGCGCGCCCGAAACAATTTCCGACGCGCTCGCGCTGCCGTAATTAATCAACACGACCAGCGGCAAATCCGGCGCCAAACCGCCCGTCTCTACTTTCATGTGTTCAACGTTGCCTTGCGCGTCTTTTTGCAGCAGCACATCGCCTTGACTCAAGAACTGACTCGCCGTCGTAATCGCTTCGCTCAATAAACCGCCGGGATTGTTTCGCAAATCCAAAACGACGCCGGTCAAGCGCTGCGCTTGAATTTCGGTCAACGCTTTTTTCAAACCCGCGCCGACTTGGTCGCTGAAACCCGCGATGCGAATCACCGCAATCGTCGTTCCGGGAACCTGCGCCCACGAAACGTTGTTCACGATAATTTTCGCGCGCGTCAAAGTCAACTCGCGCAGCGAGCCGTCCGCCGCGTCTATAATCGTCAATTTCACGGGCGTTCCGGCGGGTCCCAGAATTTTTTCAATCACGTCTTGGAGACTCTTGCCGGTCATGTCCTCATCGTCCACTTTTAAAATAGCGTCGCCCGGTTTCAAGCCCGCCTTGAGCGCCGGCGAATCGTCCATCGGCGCGACAATGACCACGTAATCGCCGCGCTTTTCCACCTGCGCGCCGATGCCTTCGAACGAACCTGCTGTGTAATTTTCATTCTGCTTTAGCATTTCGGGCGTGAGAAACGTAGAATGACCCGTATCGCCCAACGCGTCCACCATGCCCGTAATCGCGCCATACGTCAAACGCTGCTGTTCCACCGCCGCGCGGTCCACATAATAGCGGTCAATCAAACGCCACGCTTGCAGCAATAATTGCGTGTTGGGCTGCGAATCGGCGTTCGCCGAAGCCGCGCTCGCCTTGTCCACATAACGATCCAGCAAAACGCCGCCCGCCAAACCAAACACAAAAACGCTCAACACCAAAAACAAAGCGCCGATATAGCGCCATCGCATCTTCATAACCCATTTCCCCTATTCGTCATTGTCCATCCCCCATTGTCCATTCCACATTCCTCATTGCGCATTGTGCCTTGTCCATTGCTCATTGCTCATTGCGCATTGCCCATTGTCCCGCGCCGACGTTAGGTTGAAATGATTTCGAGTTTAAGCGACAATGAGATGGCGGTGCGCCGCAATCCAACGCGGCGGCGCAAGACAGAGAAATTTTTTCGGGCGCGCGCTTAGCATATTATTCCTATTTCCAATTCCGGCGAGAATCGGTATCTTGGACCTATTCGCAAGTATGTGACAAACGTCAATAATCCATGCTAGAATAAACGCATCGCTTGCGCGCCGCGTCTGACGAACCCTTTGCGAGAAACAAGATGACTGTCGAGTCCACCGAAAATAAAATTTCTCACGGCGAACCGCCCGCGCCTCTGGCGCCGGGCGCTTTGTTACTTGACCGCTATACCATTGTCGAATTTGTCGCGGCGAATGAAACCGCCAACGAATATCTGGTCGCCGCAACGCGGGCGTGCCCGTTCTGCGGCGTCGAGAATCAGGGCGCCGCGCGCGAATGTGGTTTTTGCGGCAATCTGCTCGCCGATCCGCAGCTCTTGCGTCTCACCGAACAGCGCGCGCCGTCCGACCCGCGCCAATTGCCCGCGTCCAGCTTTGTGATTGACGATTACGCGTATGCGTTCGTAAATGAAACGACGGCGGCAGCCCACGCGCCGCAGCTGCATTGGACGTTTGCCGCGCAATCCGATACGGGTTTGAAACGCAGCGCGCAAGGCGAACACAATGAGGACTGTATCGCAACGGTCGTGTTCGCGGGACAGGGCGCCTTTGCTAAAACGTGCGGGCTATTTCTGCTCGCCGACGGCGTAGGCGGCGCGACGGCGGGCGAAGTGGCGAGCCGTCTGGCGCTGCAAATTTTGACGCGCGAATGGACCACGCGGCTCCTCTTGCCGTTTTGGAATGGAAGCGATTTGACGGACGAAGCGATCCGCGCGGAATTGCGCGCGGGTTTCACCGCCGCGAATGAAGGGCTGCTGGAATATCAAACCGCGCACGCCATCCAAAGCGGCGCCACCTTGACGGCCGTTTTGATTTTGGATACGCAAGCGTATGTCGTGAACGTCGGCGACAGCCGCACCTATTTATTGCGCGCCGACGCGTTCGCGCCCGTGACGCGCGACCATTCCTACGTCGGCATGTTAGTCGCCAACGGCATCCTCAATCCCGAAGAAGCGTATTATCATCCGCAGCGCAATATCATTCTATCCAGTTTGGGGGACGCGGCGGCGACGCCCGATATTTTTCCGTTGGAGAGCGGCGCAATCGTTTTAGAAGCGGGCGACCAATTTCTCTTGTGCAGCGATGGTTTGTGGGAATTGGTGCGCGACCCGGAGATGCAGCGCGTTTTGACCGCCGCCGCCGACGCGGCGGCGGCGTGCGCGACGTTGGTCCAATTGGCAAATGCCGCCGGCGGCGCGGACAATATCAGCGTAATTGTCATTCGCAATAATACGATGTGATAATGAACCGCCATGTCTTTGACTCCCGACACAATCATTAACTCTCGCTACAAAATTATTGACTTGCTCGGCAAGGGCGGCATGGGCGCAGTCTATCACGCGCACGACCTGTCGCTCGAACGCGATGTCGCGCTCAAAGAACGTACGCCCGACCCGAATGGCACCGCGCAAGGCATGACGCAAGCGCGCACGCAATTTCGTCGCGAAGCCCAAGTGCTGGCAAACGTCAATCATCCCAACCTGCCGCATATTTACGATTACTTTTCCATTGACGCGAACGAATACATTGTCATGGATTTGATTCAGGGCGAGAATTTGAATCGGCTCGTGCAGCGACACGGCGCGCAGCCCGAAGCGGTGGTCTTGCATTGGGCGCGTCAAATTTTGGACGCGCTGGTTTATTTGCACGCCAATCGCATTATTCACCGCGACATTAAACCGCACAACATGATTCTCACGCCCGACGACCGCATCATGTTGGTAGATTTCGGGCTCGTGAAATTGTTTGACCCGAGTCAACCCAGCACGCTCACGCTTTTGCGCGGCGTCGGCACGCCCGAATACGCGCCGCTCGAACAGTATTCGCGCGAGGTGGGACACACCGACCCGCGCAGCGATATTTACGCGTTCGGCGCGACTTTGTACGCGCTGCTCACCGGCAAATCGCCGCCGGACGTGCATGTGCGACTCTTGCATCCCGACGCCATGCGCGGCGTGCGCGAGCTCAATCCGCAGGTTTCTTTTGGCACCGAAAGCATCGTCGAAAAAGCGATGGGTTTGTATCCGCAGCAGCGGTACCAAACTTCGCAAGATTTATTAGCGGCGTTTGGCTTTGCGCCCTCGCGTTTGGATGCGCCGCGCATCGAGCGTGCGCCCGCGCCGCGCGCCGCGCCGCCCGCGCCGGAAACGCCGCCGCCCGCCGCGCCGGAACCGGAACCCGAGCCCGTCACAACGTTTCCGTCTGCCGTTGACGCGCCGCCTCAAACCACCGCCGCGCCGGAAGCGGAAAACGACGAAGAATTTTACGTGACGAGCGTCAAGCCCACCGTGACCGGCATGTTGGCGGCGCGCGGCATCGTGCGCCCCGCGCCGCCGCCGGCGCCGCCGTCAGAATCCGCGCTGGACCATACGCAAATTCTCGCGCCGCGTCCGAAATTATCCGTTTCAATCGTTCAGGGCGTTTTGCGGATGCAAATCGGCACGGGTCAATACATTGAATATGTGCGCGTGCCGGCGGGCCCTTTTCTTTTGGGCAGCGACCCGCGCGCGGACGCGGACGCGCAGCCGGATGAGATGCCGCAATTCCAAGTCGAGTTGGACGATTATTGGATTTCCAAATTCCCGATTACCGTCGCCCAGTACACCATTTTTACCAACGCCACCAACCGCGTCGCGCCGTTTGATTTTCCGCAAAAGAACGGCTATCCCGTCGTCAACGTTAGTTGGTACGACGCCACTGTTTTTTGCCGCTGGCTCTGCGATTTGACCGGTAAACAGGTACGCCTGCCGACAGAAGCGGAATGGGAAAAAGCGGCGCGCGGGACGGACGGCCGTTTGTATCCGTGGGGCAATCAATTTGACGCGCTGCGTTTGAATTGCGCGGAAGCGAAAATGCCCGGCACGACGGCGGTGGATGGTTTCGCCGCGGGCGCGAGTCCGTACGGCGCCTGGGACATGGCGGGCAACGTTTGGGAATGGGTGAGCGATTGGTACAAATCCGATTATTACGCCGAACGCGCGGCGCTCAATCCAGAGGGGCCCGAGACGGGTTATTACAAAGCGCTGCGCGGCGGCGCGTGGTTCAGCGACCGCGCGCACGTGCGCGCGGCAGACCGCACGCATTTCAATCCTGAAAACCGTTACGATTACGTCGGATTTCGCGTGGCGCTCGTTCCCGACAAAATTTCTTAACCTCTACGATTCGTTCGTTTGTCAGCATGGCACAAATTAAATTTTGCCCCAACTGCGAACGGCGCAATCTGGCAGCCAATCCCGTCTGCGCTTTTTGCGGCTTGGCGCTGGAAAGCGTTGACGCTCAAGAAGCGCCGGATTTAGCCCCGCCTAAATTAGCCGTCAATGACCGCATCCTACAGCTGCCGTTACAAGTCGAATTGGTCATCGGACGCGCGGACGCGGCGCGCGAATGGATACCGGATATAGATTTGCTGCCGTTCGGCGGAACTTCGGCGGCGGGCGTTTCGCGGCGTCATGCGCGTCTCGTGTGGTACGGCCATTGGCAAATCGAAGATTTGGATTCGGCGAACGGCACGCTGTTGGACCGCCGCCGTCTTGAACCCAACACGCCGCACGACCTCAAACCCGGCGCGATTATTCAAATCGGAAAATTGTATCTGATTTATCACGGTTAGCGTTGGCTTGCAAAAAAATAGCGCGCCGAAAAAATTTTCAGCGCGCCGACTTGCGACAGGGGAGCAGGGAATTGAACCCTGGACTACCATTTTGGAGACGGTCAGTTTACCTCTAGCCTACTCCCCTATGTGTGCTGCAATTTCCAAACGCTTGCGCGTTTCATTGCAAACCCCAAGAAACTCTAGCGCAAACATTCTAGCATGTCCCCCAGATTCTCGCAAATCAGAATTTGCCGACGCCTATCGCAGCTTGAAAGCGCGCCCGCAAGACCCCAAACGTTTTCGAAAACGTTTGGGGTCTTGCGCGAATAAACGCCAAAGAATTTGATTTAGTTGTATAATCGCTGCCAATCTATGAGAAACGCAGAATGGCGATCTATATTCAAACTTTAGAGGTGAACCATGAAACATCAAGTATTTGTCTCGCGCCTTATTCCCGATGAAGGATTACAGCTCGTCCTCGACGCGTGCGACGCCGAAGTGTGGCAGGATGAATTGCCGCCGCCGCGCGAAATTCTATTGGAAAAAATTCGCGGCAAAGTCGGTTTGCTGTCGCTGCTCACCGACAAGATTGACGCGGAATTGATGGACCTGAACCCGCAGCTGCGCGTCGTCTCGAATTACGCGGTCGGTTTCGACAACATTGACATTCCCGCCGCTACGCAGCGCGGGCTGCCGATTGGCAATACGCCCGGCGTGTTGACCGACACCACCGCCGATTTCGCGTTCACGTTATTGATGAGCGCGGCGCGGCGCGTGGTCGAAGGTTCGGACTATGTTCACGCGGGCAAATGGAAAACGTGGGGGCCCAAATTATTGACGGGCATTGATATTCACGGCGCGACGCTGGGGCTCATTGGTTTCGGACGCATCGGGCAAGCGATGGCAAAACGCGCGAGCGGTTTCGATATGCGCGTACTGTATTACGACCAATATCGCCGCGAGGATTTGGAAAAAACGATGGGCGTCGCGTACGCGGACATTGATACGCTGCTGCGCGAATCCGATTTCGTTTCCATTCACACCGATTTGAACGCGACGACGCGGCACATGTTCAACGCCGTCGCGTTCGCCAAAATGAAAACGTCCGCCATTCTCATCAACAGCGCGCGCGGCCCGGTCATTGACCCCGCCGCGTTGTACGACGCGTTGTCGTCGGGCAAAATTCGCGCGGCGGCGGTGGACGTGACCGAACCCGAACCAATCAACATGGACAGCCCGTTATTGACGCTGCCCAATTATCTCGTCGTACCGCACATTGCCAGCGCGTCCATCGCCACGCGCGGCAAGATGGCGGAAATGGCGGCGAAAAATTTGATTGCGGGCGTGAACGGCGAACGGCTGCCGACGCCGGTGAATCCGGAAGTATACGACAAAGCAGTGAGAAAATAAAAGCGCGGAGCGTTGCGTAACGGCGACATTCGACGCGTCCTACGCCGCGCTCATTCTTTAACGCATGTCTCTAAAACCCAAAGCCCTCCGCGAGAATTTTCCGAAATTGAACGGTTTGGAAATCATTCACGCGCCGTGGCGGCACAAGTATTTTGCCCTGCCGCACGACCCCGGCTGTTTTATCTGCCGCGCCGTCGCCGCCAATCCGCGCAACGACGCGAAAAATTTACTGCTGGTGCGCGGCCAACGCGCGCTCATCATGCTCAACCGGTTTCCCTACACCACCGGCGCGATGATGGTCGCGCCCTACGCGCATCTCGGCGATTTTCGCGCGCCCGACGACGAAACGTTGATGGAAATGAATCGCTTGGTGCAATGGAGCATGAACGTTCTCGACGCCGCGTTCAAACCCAAAGCGTACAACATCGGCGTCAATCAAGGCAAAGCGGCGGGCGCCGGCTTGCAAGACCATCTGCACATTCACGTCGTGCCGCGCTGGGACGCCGATACGAATTTCATGACGACGATTGGCGGCGCGCGCGTGCTGGCAGAAGACGTGGACAGCATGTACAAACGTTTGCGTCAAACGCGGCGCAAGTTGGAACGGCAGCAAGCCGGAATCCGATGAGTTCTTGAACTCGTCGGATTTTTTTTAGCGCGGCGCAAGCGGCTTGCGAGCTTGATTTGAAATCTGGCGCGCCGACGCGCAATAGCGGCGCGAATTTCGCCGCAACTTGTCATACTCAACGGAACATGAGTTATAATAGGCGCGAGGTTATGCGAGATGAGTCACACAGACGTATTCATTCTTTCGGGCGCGCGCACGCCCACCGGCAAATTTCAAGGTTCGCTGCAAACCATTCCCGCGCCGCAGCTCGGCGCGCACGTCATCCGCGCGGCGGTCGCGCGCGCGGCAATAGACCCACAACAAATTGACGAGGCGCTGCTCGGCAACGTCGTCAGCGCGGGTTTGGGCCAAGCCCCCGCGCGCCAAGCCGCGCTCGGCGCGGGTTTGCCCGACGCCATCAACGCGACGCTGATCAACAAAGTTTGCGGCTCGTCGCTGAAAACCGTCATGCTCGGCGCGGCGATGCTGCGCGCGGGCGACGCCGACGCGATTGTGGCGGGCGGTTTTGAAAGCATGTCGCGCGGGCCCTATCTTTCGGAACAGCTGCGCGGCGGCGCGCGCATGGGCGACGTCAATTTCCGCGACGCGGTCGTATTTGACGCGCTCACCGATCCATTCCACCATTGGCACATGGGCAACGCGGCGGAATTTATCGCGCAAAAGATGGAGGTGACGCGCGCGGACCAGGACGCCTACGCGCTGCGTTCGCATCAACGCGCGCACGCGGCGCAGCAAACCGGCAAATTCGCGGACGAAATCGCGCCCATCGAAATTCCCGTCAAAGGCGGCGTCAAAATTTTTGACGCGGACGAAACCATTCGCGCCGACACCTCGCTCGAAGCGTTGGCAAAACTCAAACCCGTATTTCAAAAAGACGGCGTCGTGACGGCGGGCAACGCGCCGGGCTGGAGCGACGGCGCGGCGGCGTTGGTTTTGGCGAACGAAAAGTTGGTCAACGGACGCAAACCGTTGGCGCGCGTCGCGGGCTATCATCAAGCCGGCACGGTCCCCGAAAAAATTTTTTGGGCGCCAATTGACGCCATCGGCGGCTTGCTGAAAAAATTGAATTGGAAACTCGACGACGTGGATTTGTTCGAGTTGAACGAAGCGTTCGCGGCGCAAGTATTGGCGGACGGCAGCGCGCTCGGTTGGGATTGGGACAAGGTGAACGTCAACGGCGGCGCGATTGCATTGGGGCATCCGCTCGGCGCGAGCGGCGCGCGCATTTTGACGACTTTGTTGTATGAATTGAAACGGCGCGGCGGCAAACGCGGCATCGCGTCGGCGTGTCTCGGCGGCGGCGAAGCGGTGGCGGTCGCGGTGGAAATGATTTAGGTTTGTAATTTAGGATTTGTGATTTTTGATTTATGATTTTGAATAACGGAAAATCATAACTCACCTTACGCAGTCCCGCGAAAAGATAGTGTGAAAACGTACGGCAAATTTGAAATTTGCCCTACCCATGCGTAACACGAGATCATAAATCAAAAATCCGAAATCAAAAATTCCCGCATGGACTTTGAATTAACCGAAGAACAAAAACAGATTCGCGCGCTGGCGCGCGAATTCGCGCAAAAAGAAATCGCGCCGATTGCGGCAGAGTACGACGCGCGCGGCGAGTTTCCGCGCGCGACCATCAAAAAGATGGGCGAACTCGGCTTGATGGGCATCGAAATTCCGCACGAATACGGCGGCGCGGGTTTGGATACGCTGTGCTATGCGCTGGCGCTGGAAGAAATTTCCAAAGTGGACGCGTCGCACGGCACGATCATGTCGGTCAACAATTCTTTGTTTTGCTACGGCTTGAATAAATACGGAACTAAAGCGCAAAAACAAAAATATCTCGCGCCGGTCGCGTCGGGCGAAAAGATCGGCGCGTATTCGTTGACCGAACCGCAATCGGGCAGCGACGCGGGCAACATGAAAACGACGGCGACGGCGGACGGCGACAGTTATATCATCAACGGACACAAATCGTGGGTGACGAGCGGGCCCGTCGCGGATTTCATCGTCTTGTTTGCGATGGTGCATCCCGAATTGAAACATAAAGGCACGTCCGCGTTCATGATTGATACGACGCAGCCCGGCTTGACGCGCGGCAAGGTCGAGCCGAAACTCGGCATCCGCGCGAGCGCGACGTGCGAAATTTTTTACGACCGGTATCGCGTCCCCGCGAGCGAACGCGTGGGCCAAGACGGCGACGGTTTCAAAATCGCCATGAGCATTCTCGACGCGGGTCGCATCGGCATCGCCGCGCAAGCGCTGGGCATCGCGCAAGCCGCGTTTGAAGCGTCGGTGAAATATGCCCAAGCGCGCGAAGCGTTCGGCAGCAAGATTGGCGAATTTCAAGCGGTGCAGTGGATGTTGGCGGATATGGCGACGCGGGTTGAAGCCGCGCGCTTGTTGGTGTACAACGCGGCGTTGAAAAAAATGCGCGGCGAGAAATATACGCGCGACGCTTCGATGGCGAAATTGTACGCCAGCGAAACGGCGATGTGGGTGACGACCAAAGCGATTCAGGTGCACGGCGGCATGGGCTATTCCAAAGAGCTGCCGTTGGAACGTTATTTCCGCGACGCCAAAATCACCGAAATTTACGAAGGCACGAGCGAGATTCAACGCCTCGTGATTGCGCGCGAAACGTTGAAACAGTTTTCCTGATTTTGAATTTCGATTTTTGAACGTTAACCGTTTCAAAATTTGAAATTCAAAATTCAAAATTGATTCATGTCCATAGACGGCAAACTCATCGAACTGCGCCAAATGCGCGATCAGGCGCTGATGGGCGGCGGACAAAAACGCATTGACCAACAGCACGCCAAAGGCAAATACACCGCGCGGGAACGCATTGACCTTTTGCTCGACGAAGGTTCGTTCCAAGAGCTGGGCGCGTTTGTCACCCAGCACATTCCCGGCGAACAATCCTTTTTCGGCGACGGCGTCGTGACCGGTTACGGCACGATTGACGGGCGGCTCGTCTATGTGTTTTCGCAAGATTTTACGGTCTTTGGCGGTTCGCTCGGCGAAGCGCACGCGGAAAAAATTGTACGCTTGCAAGATTTGGCGTTGAAAAACGGCGCGCCCATTATCGGGCTTAACGATTCGGGCGGCGCGCGCATCCAAGAAGGCGTCATTTCGCTCGGCGGATACGCCGATATTTTTTTGCGTAATACGCTGGCGAGCGGCGTCATTCCGCAAATCAGTTCCATCATGGGACCCTGCGCGGGCGGCGCGGTCTATTCGCCCGCGCTCACCGATTTTACGGTGATGGTCAAAGACACCAGCTACATGTTCGTCACGGGCCCCGATGTGGTGCGCGCGGTGACGCACGAGGACGTATCGTTTGAAACGCTCGGCGGCGCGATGGTGCACAACACGACGAGCGGCGTCGCGCATTTCGCTTGCGACAGCGAAGAAGCGGCGGTCAATTCGATTCGCGTGCTGCTTTCCTTTTTGCCGCAAAACAACGCCGAAGATCCGCCGCGCCGCACGCCCACCGATTCGCCCTTGCGCGCCGAGGCGGAACTCGACACGATTGTGCCGGACAATCCCAACAAGCCGTACGACATGAAACAGGTCGTCAAATTGATTGTGGACGACGGCGATTTTTTTGAAGTGCAAGAACATTTTGCCGGCAATATCCTCATCGGCTTGGCGCGCATGAACGGGCGGCCCATTGGCATCGTCGCGCAGCAGCCGATGATGTTGGCGGGCGTGTTGGATATTAACGCGTCGGTCAAAGCCGCGCGCTTTGTGCGCTTTTGCGATTGTTTCAACGTGCCGCTGTTGACGCTCGAAGACGTGCCCGGTTTTTTGCCCGGCGTCGGACAGGAACACGGCGGCATCATTCGGCACGGCGCGAAATTATTGTTTGCGTACTGCGAAGCGACGGTGCCCAAAATTACGGTCATTACGCGTAAAGCGTACGGCGGCGCGTACTGCGTCATGAATTCCAAGCACGTGCGCGGCGATTTGAATTTTGCATGGCCCTCTGCCGAAATCGCGGTGATGGGTTCCGACGGCGCGGTGAACGTGATTTATCGCGACGAGATCGCCAAATCCGCCGACCCGGAAGCGACGCGCGCGAAATTGATCGCCGAGTACCGCGAAAAATACGCCAATCCGTACATCGCCGCCGCGCGCGGTTACGTGGACGATGTAATCGAGCCGCGTCTCACGCGCGCCCGCGTTATTTCCGGTTTCGAGATGCTGCAAAATAAACGCGACAATCTGCCGCCCAAAAAGCACGGCAATATCCCATTGTAACGCGGTAGTCACGCGGCTTTGCAAAAATGCGACACAGCCATTCGACTTGCCGAACCTTTTGGCGAGTTTGAAAAGAAGCAGATTTTTCATTATCGGGCGTTGCATTTCTTTATCTGTGTAAATCTGCGTAATCCGTGTCCCAAAAATCAAGTGTGATGGAATGCGTAACATGAGTGAATAAGAACGTTCTCGCGCAAAATACAGAATCATGTTCCAGAAAATCCTAGTCGCCAATCGCGGCGAAATCGCCGTGCGCGTTTTGCGCGCGTGTCGTGAATTGGGCGTCGAAACGGTCGCGGTGTATTCGGACGCGGACCGCAACGCGCTGCACGTGCGTTACGCGGACGAAGCGTACAACATTGGACCCGCGCCCGCGCGCGAGAGTTATTTACGCCTAGACAAAATTGTCGAAATCGCGCGGCGCGCCAAAGCGGACGCGATTCATCCCGGATACGGTTTCCTCGCGGAAAATCCGCAATTCGCGCGCGCGGTGAGCGCGTCCGACCTCGCGTTCATCGGTCCGCCCGCCGCCGCGATTCAGGCGATGGGCAACAAAGTCGAGGCGCGCAAATTGGCGCAGCAAGTCGGCGCGCCCGTCGTGCCCGGCGTGTACGAAACGTTGGACGATGCCGCGATGATTCGCGCGGCGGATGAAATCGGTTATCCGGTGATGATCAAAGCGGCGGCGGGCGGCGGCGGCAAAGGCATGCGCCGCGTGGATCAACCCGCCGACATGGCGAGCGCGTTGGCGCGGGCGCACAGCGAAGCCGCCGCCGCGTTCGGCGACGATTCGGTGTACATCGAAAAAGCGCTAACCGGCGTGCGGCACGTCGAAATTCAAATTCTCGCGGACAGTAAAGGCAGCGCCATTCATCTCGGCGAACGCGAATGTTCGCTGCAGCGCCGTCATCAAAAGTTGGTCGAGGAAGCGCCCTCCGTCGCGGTGGACGACAAGATGCGTTATGCGATGGGCGAAGCGGCGGTCAAGATCGCCAAGGCGGCGAATTATGTGAACGCGGGTACGCTGGAATTTTTGGTGGATAAAAATTCCAATTTTTATTTCTTGGAAATGAACACGCGTTTGCAAGTGGAGCATCCCGTGACCGAATTGGTGACGGGCGTGGATATTGTCAAAGAACAAATTCGCATCGCGTCGGGCCGTCCGCTTTCTTTGCGCCAAGAAAATATCGTCCTGCGCGGCTGGGCGATTGAATGTCGCATCACCGCCGAAGACCCGTACAATCATTTTTTGCCGAGCGTGGGCAAGATTACGAAATTGCAAGAGCCCACGGGCCCCGGCGTACGTTTGGAAACGGGTTTGTTCGAAGGCATGGAGGTCTCGCTCTTTTACGACCCGCTGATTGCCAAATTATGCGTGTGGGGCGAAACGCGCGCGGCGGCAATCGTACGGATGCGGCGCGCGTTGTCCGAATTTCAGATTATGGGCGTGTCCACCGCGATTCCGTTTCATCAAAAGATGATGGAAAGCGCTAATTTCATGGGCGGACATTTTGACACGCGCTTTGTGGAAGAAAAATTTGAAATGCGTCACGGCGGCGCGTCGGACAAGGAACGCGTGGCGGCGTTGATTGGCGCGCTGCTGACGCACGAACGCCGCCAAACGGCATTGAACATTCCGCCCACGCACGGACCTAGCGGCAGCGCGTGGCGCGCGCGCGGTTGGAAAACTTGACGCGCGTTTGGCATTTCCAGAATTTTGATTCATGAAATATACAGTCCTCATCGGCGACCGCACGTACGAGATTCGCCCCGACGCCAATCAGACCGTCGAAATTGACGGCGAACCGCATCGCGTAGATTTTCGCAGCATTGAAGATTCGGGCATTTTTTCCGTGCTGATTGACAATCGCTCGTGGCAGGCGTTGGTCGAACGCGACGGCGACGAATATCGCATTTCCATTAACGGCGAAATGTATGTGGTCAATGTGCAGGACGAACGCACGCGCAAAATTCAAAAGGCGTTGAGCAAAGCCGGCGCGGCGAGCGGCGAATTTATTTTAAAAGCGCCGATGCCCGGTTTGGTGCGACAGATTCCAATCCAAGTCGGACAGGACGTTGCGGCGGGACAGGGTTTAATTATTCTGGAAGCGATGAAGATGGAAAATGAATTGCGTTCGCCGCGCGCGGGGACGGTGCGCGAAGTGCGCGTCAAACCGGGCGACGCGGTAGAATTGGGACAAACGCTGGTCATTATTCATTGACGACGCGCAAAACGTTTTGCGTCGCCCCTATGCGTTTTGTATTTCACCCCTGCGGTGAAACGCAAACGCGCAAGCCAATGGAGGAAACGATGGCTGCTAAAAAGAAAACGAGCGCGCCCAGCAAGCTGAATCAAGTCGCCGAAAAAATCGGCGGCGCGATTGGCACGGTGCAAGGCACGGCTGAAATCGCGGTGGAATCCGCCAAAGGCGCGGTCGGCAGCGCGACGGGCGCGGCGCAAGCGGGCGCGGGCGCCGTTGTTAACAAAGCCGGCGACGTCGTCGCCGCCGCGCCCCAGGCTGTTCAAAGCATCCGACACGACGCGCGCAGTTTGCAAAAGCAAACGGTCAAAGAAGCCAAAAAACAATTGGCGACGGCGGAAAAACGTCTGGCAAAGGAACGCGCCGCGCTCCAAGCGCGCTGGACTGCCGCCACCAAAGCGTTGAAACGCGGCGCCAAGAGCGCCAAAGCGGAAACGGTCCAAGCGCAGCGCGCGCTCATCGCCGATGCGCGCGCGCAAATTGACGCGGCGAATAAAGCCGCCGCCGCGCAAATCGCGGCAGCGCGCAAGCAAATCGCCGCCGTCGAAAAAGACCTAACCGCCAAAGCCAAAGACACCTCTGCCGCCGCGCAAAAAGCGCTGACGCAGCAATCCAAAGCGGCGCAAAAACAAACGGCGGCGGCGCAAAAGACGTTGAACGCGCAGCTCAAGAACGCGCAAAAGCAAGTGGCGCGCGTGGAAAAGGCGGCTGGCGCAAACGTGAAAAAAGCGCGCAAGAAAGCGACCAAAGCCGCGCGCGCCGCGCAAAAAGGCGCGTCGAACGTGGTCAAAGCCGTAACCGATTAAGGCAGCCGCGCGTCGTGTGGCGCCGAACCGAATTGATTGTAACGGGGCGGGGCGTGTATAATCACGCTGCCGCCTCTTTTGATTTGGAGCGCGCGGTTTCGACTGAATGGAAACGGCAATTTGACCAAATTGATAAACGAGTATGATAAAAAGAGTTTTGCACGATTGCGTCAAGAAAGCGAGTTGGCGATGGAAACCAATGCGACATTGGAGCGAATTGAACGACAGCTCGACGCCCTCCAAGAACAGCTCAAGGTAATTCAAGAAAAGCTGGACGACATGACCGGGGGATACTCCGCGCCCATTTTTCGCTCGGATCATCCGCACATTGGTCGCGTTCATGGGGTACAGGGCGGAGACCCAATCGTCTTGCATACGGGCAGAACCGTTCGCGGAATTGTCGAACTGTCTCGACAAATGCCGCTCGAGCAACTTGTGGAAGAATACCAGGGCTCGCTAACGCCCGCACAGCTATTTGACGCGCTAAGCTATTACTATGACCATCCGGGTGAAATAGATCAATACATTGCCGAAAACAATGCGGCGCTTGAACGACTCGAACGCCCCAACCACGCCTACGTACAGAAACGTTTGGGAATCAATGACGGCGAACCGTCGCTACATAATTCCAATGTGACCGTGCGTGAAATCGTAACGCGCGTACGCACGGGCGAAACAATCGAAGAGTTGGTTCGCGCATATGGTTTCTTGAATCGCGCGCAGCTTTATGACGCGCTCTCGTATTATTATGACCATACGGCAGAGATTGACGAGTATATTCGCGCGCATGAGGAATCCACATGGCGACAAACCCAGCCCGTTTCTTCATAGCGATTTATTTGGACGCGGATGTGAATGTCAGATTGGCAAGCGCAATTCGCGATGAGGGTTTTGACGCGATTTCAGCGCGCGAAATTGGAAATGATTTTCTATCGGACGCTCAACAATTGGCATTTGCCGCTGCAGAACAGCGCACGCTCTTGACGCATAATCTCGGCGACTTGCGCGACTGCATGATGAATATCTACGTGACGGGAAAATACATTATGGGATTGTCGTCGCCGAACAACTGCCCATCGGGACGCTGCTGCGACGCTGCTTGAACATACTCGACAAGATTTCAGCCGATGAAGCGATAAATACGTATTACAATTTGGGCGAATTCAAATAATTCTTTTGCGGCAAGCCAAATTGGCAAGCGAGGAAGCAAGATGGAAACCAATGCGACATTGGAGCGAATGGCGCAAGAATTGGAACGCGTGAAAAGAGAATTGCGCGAGGTAAAAGAACAATACGCGGCAGCGCAAAACAAAAATATCGTCGGAACGAATGCGCCGCTACCGCAAGCGGTTACCGCGGGCGATCGAACGCGCGTTGAATATCCAACCGACCATCCGCATATTTATACCAATCCTGAAATGCACGGCGGCGAGCCGACGATTCGCGATTCCGGCATCATGGTGCGGACAATCGTTGAACGGATAAAGATTGGGCAAGAACCGTTGGAGATTTCTCGCGCGTTTCCAATCCTGAATCTCGCGGAAATTTATGACGCGCTTTCCTATTATTACGACCATGCTGCCGAGATAGACCAATACATTCGCGAAAACGAGGAAGCAATGTGGCGACTGACGCACCGCGCCTCTACGTAGCGCTTTACACGGACCAAGATGTTGATGTGGACTTGGCTTTACAGATTCGCGCCAACGGTTACGACGCAATTTCGACATACGAGGCAGGCAACGCGGGACGTTCAGACCGTGAACAATTCGAATTTGCGATTCGGCAAGAACGTACCATTTTGACTCATAATTCCAAGCATTTCGACCCATTATTTGCCGAATTAGCAAAGGACAAGATAGACCACTACGGCTTGATTACATCGGAACAACTTTACATCGGTGATTTATTGCATCGTATCCTGCGCCTGCTCAATTCAGTAAGCGCGGATGAGATGAGGAACAATTACAAGAATCTTGGCGAGTTCAAATAATTCTTTTGCGGCAAGCCAAATTGGCAAGCGAGGAAGCAAGATGGAAACTAATGCGACATTGGAGCGAATGGCGCAAGAATTGGAACGGGTGAAAAAAGAATTGCGCGAGGTACAAGAACAATACGCTGCAACGCAAAACAAAAATATCGTCGGAACGAATGCGCCGCTACCGCAAGCGGTTACCGCGGGCGATAGAACGCGCGTCGAATATCCGACCGACCATCCGCATATTTATACCAATCCTGAAATGCATCGCGGCGAGCCGACGATTCGCGGGTCGGCAATCAGCGTGCGCGACATTGTAGAGCGAACGCAATTGGGCGATTCGCCAGAACGGATTCTGCAAGGGTATCCGCATCTGAATCTTGCAAAAATCTACGACGCGCTTTCATATTATTACGACCATACAGAGGAAATCGAAAAGTACATTCGTGAAAACGCGGAGGCAGGATGGCGAGCGCTCCACCGCGCCTCTACATAGCGCTTTATACGGACGAGGATGTCTATGGCGAAATTGCGCCGCAAATTCGCGCGCATGGTTATGACGCTCTCTCGACGTTTGAAGCGGCAAACGACGGATTGCTTGACCGCACGCAGCTGGAATTTGCTATCTCGCAAGGGCGCGCAATCTTGACCCATAACATGGGCGACTTTGAACGTTTGCACACAGAGTATCAGACAAAGCGTCTCGAACATTTCGGAATCATCGTCGCGCCGCAGTGGGAAATCGGGACGGTCATCAAGCGAATTTTGAATATGCTGGATCGCATAGATGCGGAGCAAATAAAAAATCAATATCGTCATTTGGGCGAATTCAAATAATTCTTTTGCGGCAAGCCAAATTGGCAAGCGAGGAAGCAAGATGGAAACCAATGCGACATTGGAGCGAATGGCGCAAGAATTGGAACGGTGAATATGAGCGACTCTAACAAACAATCCGAACGCCAAGCAAAATTTGAAACCCTCTCCGGCATCGAGGTCGAACGCACGTATTCGCCGGACAATACGCGCGTGGATTATTTGAACGACCTCGGTTTTCCCGGACAATATCCGTTCACGCGCGGGATTCAGCCGACGATGTATCGCGGGCGCTTGTGGACGATGCGGCAGTATTCCGGTTACGCGAGCGCGGAGGACACGAATCGGCGTTTCAAATTTTTATTGTCGCAAGGACAAACCGGTTTATCCGTCGCGTTCGATTTGCCGACGCAGACGGGATACGATTCCGACGCGGCGATGGCGGAAGGCGAAGTCGGCAAAGTGGGCGTCGCGATTTCTTCTTTGCAAGACATGGAGCAATTGTTCGACGGCATCCCGCTCGACCAAGTTTCGACCTCGATGACCATCAACGCGACCGCGCCGATTTTGCTCGCGCTGTACATTGCCGTCGCGCGCAAACAGGGCGCGGCGAACGAAAAAATTCGCGGCACTACGCAGAATGATATTTTAAAAGAATACATTGCGCGCGGCACGTACATTTATCCGCCCGCGCCTTCGATGCGTCTGGCGGTGGATGTCATCGAATACTGCGCGCGCCATTTGCCCGGCTGGAATCCGATTTCGATTTCCGGTTATCACATCCGCGAAGCCGGCGCGACGGCGGTGCAGGAAATCGCGTTCACGTTTGCGAACGCGATCGAGTACGTCAACGCGTCGCTCGCGCGCGGTCTCACGATTGACGAATTCGCGCCGCAGCTCTCGTTCTTTTTCGTATCGCAAATGGATTTTTGCGAAGAGATCGCCAAATTCCGCGCGGCGCGACGCCTGTGGGCAAAAATTATCAAGGAAAAATACGGCGCGCAAAAACCGAGCTCGATGGCGCTGCGGTTTCACACCCAAACGGCGGGCGTGTCGCTCACCGCGCAGCAGCCCGAAAACAATATCGTTCGCACCGCCATCGAAGCCCTCGCCGCCGTGTTGGGCGGAACGCAATCGCTGCACACCAATTCATACGACGAAGCGTTGGCGCTGCCGAGCGAGAACGCGGTGCAAATCGCCCTGCGCACGCAGCAAATCATCGCGCACGAATCGGGCGTGACCAATACGATTGACCCGGTGGCGGGCAGTTATTACGTCGAACAGCTCACCGATGAAATCCAAAAACGCGTCCAAGCTTATCTCGCGCAAATCGAGAAAATGGGCGGCGCGGGCCGCGCGATTGAAACGGGTTTCATCCAACGCGAAATTCAAGATTCCGCGTGGAAATTCCAAAGCGCGGTGGACAGCGGCGCGCGCGTCGTCGTCGGCGTCAACAAATTTACGACCGACCAAGAGGTCAAGGCGCGCATTTGGCGGCCCGACATGGCAGGGCAGCAAAAACAAAAAACGCGTTTGCAAGAACTGCGCGCCGCGCGCGACGCGACGCGTTGGGGCGAAGCGATGCGCGCGTTAGAGAACGCCGCGCGCGGAAATAAAAACCTGATGCCGCCGCTTTTGAACGCCGTCGAAGCGTACGCCACCGTCGGCGAAATCTCGAACGCGCTGCGCGGCGTCTTTGGCGAATATCGCGGCAGCGCGGCGTTTTGAAGCGAGAACGGAGACGAGAAATTATGTTGTTGCGACTCGACCACATCGGCATTGCGGTACAAAACGTAAAGGACGCGCTGGAATTTTTTGAAACGGCGCTCGGCATGAAAGTGGATCACATCGCATTGGAAGAAGGCGGACGCACCGAGGTCGCGTTTTTGCCCGTCGGCGGCGCGGAAGTGGAATTGGTGGAACCGAAAGACGCCGACAGCGGCCTCGCCAAATTTTTGGCGAAACGCGGCGAAGGCATTCACCACATCTGTTTTCAAGTGGACGACATCCACGCCATGCTCGCGCAATTAAAAGCCAACGGCGCGCAATTGATTGACGAAACGCCGCGCGTGAACGCAAGCGGAATGCAGTACGCCTTTATCCATCCCAAAAGCGCGCACGGCGTTTTAATCGAATTGTATCAAAAACCAAACCAACCGTAGGGAACGCTCACCGCAGCGTTCCCCCATTGCAGCGTTCCAGCCACGTTCCGCCGACGAGAGGTCTCAAATGTTTAACCAAAACGAATTGGAAAAAATCCGCGACGCGCGCGATGCGTGGCAAGAAACTGCCTTGCAAAAATCGCTGGCGCGCAATCCCGAACGCGCGCAAAAATTTATTACGACATCGTCCGACGAAATCGAGCGCTTGTACACGCCCGCCGACATTGCGGAAACGGATTACGCGCGCGATTTGAACGACGCGGGCGCCTATCCGTTCACGCGCGGCCCGCACGCGACCATGTATCGCAGCAAAGAGTGGACGATGCGAATGTTTGCGGGTTTCGGCACGGCGGAGGAAACCAACGCGCGTTTCAAATATCTGCTCGCGCACGGCGAAACGGGTTTGTCCACCGCGTTCGACATGCCGACGCTGTACGGTTTTGACACCGACGCGCCGCAAGCGCTCGGCGAATTTGGCAAATGCGGCGTCGCCATTTCGTCGCTGGCGGACATGGAGATTTTGTTTGACGGCATTCCCGTTGACCAAGTGACGACCTCCATGACCATCAATTCGCCCGCCGCGATGATTTGGGCAATGTACATCGCGGCGGCGGAAAAGCGCGGCATCCCGCGCGCGCAGCTCGGCGGCACGCTTCAAAACGATATTCTCAAAGAATACATCGCGCAAAAAGAATTTATCTTTCCGCCCGAACCTTCGATGCGGCTCGTCACCGATACGATTGAATTTGGCACGCGCGAACTGCCCAAATGGAATACGATTTCGATTTCGGGGTATCACATCCGCGAAGCGGGTTCGACGGCGGCGCAAGAATTGGCGTTCACGCTGTCGGACGGTTTGGAGTATGTGCGCTGGGCGATTGCGCGCGGCTTGGATGTGGACGCTTTCGCGCCGCGCCTTTCCTTTTTCTTTAACGCGCACAATGATTTTTTTGAAGAACTCGCCAAGTATCGCGCGGCGCGGCGCATCTGGGCGCGCGCCATGCGCGAAACGTTCGGCGCAAAAAATCCGCGTTCGTGGCTCTTGCGCTTTCACACCCAAACGGCGGGCGTATCGCTCACCGCGCAGCAGCCGATGAACAATGTCGCGCGCGTCGCGCTGCAAGCGTTGGCGGCGACGCTGGGCGGCACGCAATCGCTGCACACCAATTCATTGGATGAGGCATGGGCGCTGCCGAGCGAACACGCGGCGACGATTGCGTTACGCACGCAGCAAATTATCGCGCAAGAGACGGGCGTGACGAATACAACCGACCCGTTCGGCGGCAGTTATTTTCTCGAAACGTTGACCGACAAAATTGAAACGGAAGCGCTGGATTATTTCGCGCGCATTGACAAATTTGGCGGCGTCCTGCCCGCGATCGAGCGCGGTTTTCAACAGCGCGAAATCGCCGAAGCCGCCGCGCGCTATCAGCGCGAGATTGATACGCAAGAACGCGTCATTGTCGGCGTCAATCAATTCGTCATTGACGAAGCGCTCCAAGTGCCGCTGCTGCGCGTGGACGAAGCGGGCGCGCGCCATCACATCGAACGGTTGAACCGCGTGCGGCGCGAACGCGACAACGCGCGCGTGGGCGCGACATTGAACGCGCTGCGCGCCGCCGCGCAAAACCAAAACGAAAATTTGATGCCGCATTTGCTCGACGCGGCGAACGCCTATGCGACGCTGCAAGAAATGATGGACGTCTTGCGTCAAGAATGGGGCGAGTACCGCGAAGAAGCGATTATATAAACGGAACAAAACCGTAATGCAATGCGTCCTATTTTTTGACGCGCTGCGTCAAAAAAATTTACAGGATGGAGTACATGAAAAAATTTTATGCGGGCTTGCTGGCGGCGTTGCTCTTGCTCGCGCTGAACGCGCCGACGTTCGCGCAAACGACGATTGCTTGCAAAACCGATTACACTGTCGCGGCGGGCGATTGGCTCTCGACCATCGCGGAAAAATATCTGGGCAGTCCGAGCGCGTACCACGCGCTGGCGACGCAAACAAATTTGAAATCGGAAACGGATTTTGCGTACGCGACGATTGTGAATCCCGATTCGATCCAAGTCGGTTGGAAACTGTGCATTCCCGACCAAGCGACCGCCGATCAATTAAACGGCGTCAATCCGCCCGCGGGGTTGGATCGCAACGCTTTGGCAAATGCCACATATTCGAGCATGGTGGCGAACGAACCCGTTACGCTGAAAAACGGGAATTTCGAGCGCCAAGACGTGCCCGGCAGCGTAATGATGACCAGCGTCATGTTGACCGATCAAATCGCGTACGGCGAGGTCAACGGCGTTCCTACGGCGGCAGTGGTCACGGGCGAAACGGGCGGCGGCAGCGGTTATTTTTATCTTTTGCATCTGATGCAAGCGTCGGACGGCAAACCCAAAGAGCTGGGTTTCGTTTTGCTCGGCGACCGCAGTCCCGTGATTGCGACGACGCTGCAAGACAATCTCGCGAGCGTGGATATGATTACGCAGGGCCCCGAACAACCCTTTTGCTGCGGCTCGTTGCGCGTGATCAATCGTTTTCAATTGGAGGGCAATGAATTGAAACTCGCGTCGCAGCAGGAATTGGGTTATCTGGGTCCCGAAGGCGAAACGCCGGGGCAGCCGCTCGTCGTGACGGGCGAAGTGTATTATCGCGAACGAATCGCGATGCCGCCGGGCGCGGTGGTTCGAGTCCAGGTCGCGGACGTTTCACTCGCCGACGCGCCGGCGGATGTCATTGGCTCGCAAGTCATTGAAAATCCGGGGAACGTGCCGGTGAAATTTTCAGTCCCCTATGACGCGAGCAAAATCCAACAAGGGCGCACGTATGCGGTGAGCGCGCGGATTGAAGTGGACGGCAAATTGGAGTGGATTAGCACGACGCACATCCCCGTCCTCACGAACGGCGCGCCGTCGAGCAACGTCCAGGTCTTGGTGCAAAAAGTTGGCGGCAATTCCACGCCGCCGACCAATGACGCCGCGCAATTGGTGGGCGTTGTGTGGCAGTGGCACGGTACGACGACCCCCAAAGAAGAAATTAAAGTGAACGACCCGTCGCGTTATACGATTCAATTTAACGCGGATGGCACGGCAAAGATCAAGAACGACTGCAACAACGTTCTCGCGACCTATACCACCGACGGGCAGAAAATCACGCTCAAGTTGGGTCCGACGACGTTGATGGCATGTCCGCCCGATACGCAAGACGCCTTGTTCGCGCAGCAGTTGAGCGCCGCCTCCATCTATTTTTTCAAAGATGGCATGTTGCATCTCGACCTCTTGGCGGACGCGGGGACCATGAAATTTAGCAAGTAATCTCGTGCGGCGAAACAAAAAAATCGGAATTCTGACGAATTCCGATTTTTTTTATTTCGCGCTCATGCCGCGATTTTTTCGAGAATGTGACCGATGACGGCAAAGCAATCGTAAATCTCTTGTTCCTTGACCCAGCCGAGATGGCCGACGCGAATGATTTTGCCGCGCATGGGTCCCTGACCGCCGCCGATAATGAGCTCGTACTCTTCGCGCGCGATTTTACGCAGCGTCTCGGTGTCCACGCCGTCCGGCGCGTACAACGCCGTCACCGCGTTGGACGCGTAGCGCTCTTCGCCAAACATGCGAAAACCCAACGCTTTGGCTTGGGCGCGCGCCAGCGCCGCGATGCGCGCGTGCCGCGCAATCACATTCGTCATGCCTTCCGCGAGAATTTTTTGCAGCGCCACATCGAGCGCGTAATAGACCGAGACGGCGGGCGTGAACGGCGTTTGTCCTTTTTCCATCCACGCTCTGGCTTCGGTCCAATCAAAATAAAAACGCGGCGTCCGCGCCTGCGCGTGCGCCTTCCACGCGCGTTCCGAAATCGAAAGCATCGCGACGCCGGGCGGACACGCCCACGCTTTTTGCGACGCCGAGACCATTACGTCAATGCCCCACGCGTCAATCTGCGCGTCGGCGGTGAGCATCGAACTCACGCCGTCCACAATCAAAACCGCGTCCGAATTGGCGCGCACCGCGTCCGCGATTTCTCGCAAGGGATGCATGATGCCCGTTGAGGTTTCGTTATGCGTCACCAGCGCCGCTTTGACATGCGGCGCGTTTTTCAATTCCTGCGCGACGCGGGCGGGGTCAATGCCCTGACCGTTTTCAAATTTGATTTTGTTGACCTGCGCGCCGTAGGTCTGCGCGAGTTTGGCGATGCGTTCGCCGAATTCGCCGGCAGAGAACGCGAGGACCGGGTCGCCGGGCGAAAGCGTGTTCACGATCGCGGATTCCAAGCCGCCCGTACCGGACGACGTGAACAACAGCATATCGTTTTTAGTTTGAAACGCGGCTTGCAGCGCGGCGACGACGCGCTGCTGCATCGCCGCAAACTGCGGTCCGCGATGGTCAATCATTTGATGGTCCATCACGTCGAGAACATCGTCGGGAATCGTGACGGGACCGGGAATGCGAAGGTTCATAATTTACTCCTGAATCGTAATGCAAAAACGGCGCACAAAAACGCCCGCGTGAGCAAACACGCGGGCAGTAAAGATTGGCGATAGAGCTCGCCTCGTATTTTACGCGAACGTCACTCCAACGCAACTTGAATCGCATCGTCTTGGACGCGCACGGGAAAAGTTTTGATGGGTCGAATCGGCGGCAGCGCGGTGACCGCGCCGGTGCGTACATCAAACCGTCCGCCGTGACGCGGACATTCAATGTCATAGCCCCACAATTCGCCTTCGCCTAACGGACCGCCGTCGTGCGTGCATAAATCTTGCGTCGCAAAAAACGTGCCTTCGACATTGCACAACGCGATGCGCTGCCCGTTGACGACATACGTCTTGACTTTGCCTTTTTTAACGTCATTTACATTCGCCACAGTATAAAACTCTGCCATTACAACACTCCCATTTCTTTTAATAGCGGCGCGACTTTGGGCATTGGTTTTTGCCACAGCCACTCTACCGCCAAGTAAAAACCATCCAACACGCGAGAATAGACGCGCCCCTCGCGTCCGCTAAAAATCAATTCATAGCGTTTATCGTCGTTCAAAAAATAGAACTCGGCTTGGCGGCGCTGCGGATCAATAATCCAGTACTCTCGCACGCCCGCAGATTCGTATTCTACAAACTTGTCGCCCCGATCGCGCCCCACGCTCTCGGGCGATACAATTTCAATCGCCAGATCTGCGGCGCCGTCCAGAAAAGTCGGTTTGAGACGATGCAAGTTTTTTTGGGCGATAAACATAAAGTCCGGCTCCCGCCCGACAGGAACGTTCGGCAAGCGCATGACGAACGGCGCGGGTCGAATTTCTCCCAATTCGCGCGCTTCGACATAAAAGCCCAAGAGCATGGTGAGGAATCGAGAAACGTCCTGATGTTCGTTTGACGCCAGAGAACCCATTACAACCGCTCCATCAATCCACTCTGCAAAAACGCCGTCATATCGCGCGAGGAAATCCTCAAACGATAGTTTGGGCGGTTGAGCGGCAGACGTATCTGTGTCTCGTTGTAGTTCTAGGACTTGGGCCATAACGCTCATCCTTCGTCGTCGTCGTCGTCCGCCGCATGAATGCCGTACGCGCTCGCCTTGATGACTTTTAACGGCAGCAGCGCGCATTTGACGCGCGAGGGCCCCAGCGTGAGTCCAATCAAATCCAGCACCGCGCGCGTATCGAGGCGGCGAATCTCTTCCAACGACTTGCCTTTGATTTCATCCGTGAGCATGGACGCGGCGGCTTGCGAAATGGCGCAGCCCCGCCCCGAAAACTTGACGTCGGTGACGATGCCGTTTTCGATTTTCAAATCCATGCGGATTTTATCGCCGCACAACGGATTGGAATCCTCGTACGAATTCGTCGCGTCGGGCAGCGAACCCTGATTGTGCGGATGCTGATAATGGTCGAGAATGACCTCTTTGTATAAATCGTCCACAGATACAAATCCCAAATAAAACGTTTGCCGTTTTTACTTGAACGCCTTTCTTACGCGATGCAGCGCGGCGACGAGTTGATCAATCTCGGCGGGCGTATTGTACACGTAAAAGCTGGCGCGGGCGGTCGCGGACAAATCGTAAAAATCGTGCAGCGGCTGCGCGCAGTGATGTCCCGCGCGAATACAAATGCCGTCGCGGTCGAGCATGCCCGCAATGTCGTGCGGATGAACGTTTTGCATCTCGAACGCCGCCAGTCCGCCGCGTTCGGTGACGGCGGTCGGTCCGAGCACGCGCAGCGTCGGCGCCTCTGCCAATTTCGCCAGAGCATACGCGGTCAATTCCATTTCATGCGCGCGCACATTTTCCATTCCCAGCGCGTTCAAATAATCCACCGCCGCGCCCAGCCCAATCGCTTCGGCAATCGCGGGCGTGCCGGCTTCGAACTTGTACGGCAAATCATTCCACGAAGAATCATAGAGCCGCACTTGGCGAATCATATCGCCGCCGCCGAGAAACGGCGGCATCGCGTCCAACAGCGCTTTTTTTCCGTACAAAACGCCGACAAAGGGCCCCAGCATTTTGTGGCCGCTAAAAGCGAGAAAATCGCAGTCGAGTTTTTGTACGTCGAGCGGCATATGGGGCGCGCTCTGCGCGGCGTCAAGGACCGTGACCGCGCCCACCGCGCGCGCGCGCGCCATAATCGGATCGAGCGGCGTGATGGCGCCGGTCACGTTGGACATCATCGTGACCGCGACGAGTTTTGTTTTTTCCGTAATGAGGCGGTCGAGATTCGCCAAATCGAGACGCCCCTGTCCGTCCACCGGAATATGTTTCAGCGTCGCGCCTTGCTGCTGCGCGAGCAATTGCCACGGCACAACGTTCGAGTGATGTTCGAGCAGCGAAATCACAATCTCGTCGCCGACGCGGATATTTTGCCGCCCCCAGCTGTAGGCGATGAGATTCAACGCTTCGGTCGCGTTGCGCGTCCATACGATTTCGCGCCACGATTTCGCGTTGATGAATTTTTGAACCTTTTTGCGCGCGCGCTCGTACTCTTCGGTCGCCTGTTCCGCGAGCTGATAAACGCCGCGATGAATGTTGGCGTTGGTCGTACGATAGAACGTATCGAGCGCGTTGAGGACGCTTTCCGGTTTCTGCGAAGTCGCCGCCGAATCGAGATAAATCAACGGTTTGCCGTGAACCGTTTGCCGCAAAATCGGAAAATCTTGGCGGAGCCGCGAGACATTGAGGGTAGCCATTAGAGTCCAAGCAATCGGTAAAAAGAGAAACAGGCAGTCAAGCGTCTTGCATCCTTGCCGCCTGTCTGCGGTTTTACCATCCCGACAACAAACCCGGGTCCTCCATCATTTCGGGGTCCCAGATCTCGGGCAGCAGCGTCACTTTGATTGTAAAACCCGCGACGCTTTCGCTTACGTCTTTGATTTGTTGAATGAGCCAGCCGCCATACGGGCAAAACGGCGTCGTCAACATCATTTTGACTTCGGGGGGATCGCTGTCCAATATGATTTCACGAATCAAACCGAGCTGCACCACTTCAAGCCCAATTTCGGGGTCGTACACTTGACGCAGCGCGGTTTTGATATTGTCAGCCATGCTGCCGGGTTCGACGAGCGGATAACTGGGCCGCGCCAACGGGTCGTACATGCCCGGCGGCAAACCGTTCGGAGACATTCCCTGTTGCATTTCCGTTTTCACTTCTGTATTGGTTTCGTCCATCAGTTCTCCTTTAACTGTCACTGCGGAACGTTTCCGCCAAAATAATCGGCTGCACTAGTTTTTTACCGGCGGCTTTGTGCGACGGATACGCGCGCGCGCCGGCTTTGATGGTATCCAGCGCAAGCGTGGCGCAGCGCAAACGCGATTGTACAACCTCGCGCCCCAATTCGTCCAATAGTTCGTCGTAACTCAGCGCGTCCACGTCGGCGATTTTTTTGCCGACGATTTTATCCGTCACGAGCGACGCCGCCGCCATGCTAATCGTGCAGCCCTGTCCGTCAAACGCCGCGTCCGTAATCACGTCGTCGTCGTTCACGCGCGCATAAATCGTAACCGTATCGCCGCAGCCGGGATTGCCGCCGTTCACCAAAATATCCGGGTCGGCGAGTTTGCCCTTGCGCTGCGGATTGTTGTACTGGTCGAGAATGAACTCGATATAATCTTGGCGCGTCATTTTATTTTTCAATCGGCGCGCCGACGAGATTGCCCCATTCGGTCCACGAACCGTCGTAATTGCGAACGTCGGGATAGCCGAGCAGATGCGTCAGTACGAACCACGTCAGCGCGGAACGCTCGCCGATGCGGCAGTACGCGATAATATCGCGGTCGGGCGTAATGCCGAGCGGTTCGTACAGCGCGCGCAATTCGGCTGGCGCTTTGAACGTCGCGTTCTCGGCGACGTTCTTGGACCACGGCAAAGATTGCGCGCCCGGCACGTGACCGCCGCGCAGCGCGCCCTCTTGCGGATAACCGGGCATGTGCAAAAGTTCGCCGGAATATTCTTGCGGCGAGCGCACATCTACGAGCGGCAGATTTTTTTCGATATGTTTCATCACATCCTCGCGGAACGCGCGAATGTGATGGTCGTCGCGGTCAGCCGCCTTGTAAGCGGTCGCCGGATACGACGGCGTCGTTTTGTCAAGCGCGCGGCCCTCGTCAATCCACTTTTGCCGTCCGCCGTTCATAATCGCCGTATTGGTGTGACCGAACAATTGAAACACCCACAGCGCGTAGCACGCCCACCAGTTATTTTTGTCGCCGTAAAAAATCACGCGCGTATCGTTGGCGATGCCCGACCGGGACAACAAGCGTTCAAAGCGCGCGCGGTCAATGTAATCGCGTTGGAGCGGGTCGTTCAAATCCGCCACCCAATCAATTTTTACCGCGCCCGGAATGTGTCCGATTTCGTACAACAAAATATCTTCGTCGGATTCTACAATGCGTACGTTCGCGTCGCCGCGATGTTCCGCGACCCATGCCGTCTCGACCAGTTTTTCGGGATGCGCGTAGGCGTGGTTTGACATTTATGCTCCCACAATTTTTTGCCGAATGACGCTGAACAAACGCTCTTGCACCACTTCGAGCGGAATCTTGGCGATGAGTTCGTCAAAAAATCCTTCGGTGATGAGCCGTTCCGCTTCGGGACGCGGAATGCCGCGCGCCATCAGATAAAAAACGGCTTCTTCTTCCAACGGGCCCACCGTCGCGCCGTGCGTGCAGCGCACGTCGTTCGCTTCGATTTCCAATTCGGGAATCGAATCCGCGTGCGCGTGGTTCGAAAGGAGCAGATTGCGATTCTGCTGATACGCGTCGGAACGCTGCGCGCCGGGATTGATGCGAATCAAACCGCGAAACGCGGAATAGGCGTTGTCCTTGAGCGCGCCTTTGTACAACAAATCGCTCTTGCCCTGTCCGACGATGTGATTTTGAAAAGTGTGTTGGTCGAAATGCTGCTGCGCGTCGCCAAAGAAAAAGCCCAACATGCGAACTTGGGCGCCGAAACCTTCGATGCGCGAATCGAGAAACGCTTTCGTCACCGCGCTGCCCAACATGCCCGCGAGCCAGGTGAGATTGGTGTTTTCTTGCAAAATCGCGGTCTGCGACGAAAAGTCCCACACGTTATGCGCCCAATCTTGCAAATTGAAATACTGCAGCGTCGCGTGCGGTTTCAAAATCAACTCGACCGCGCGCGAACCAAAACGCTGGGCTTCGTTCCGGACCGAACCGAAATCCTCAATCAATTTCGCCGACGCGCCCTCTTCCAGCACCACGAGCGAATGGCTGAAAATCGCGACGTTCTCGGAATCGTAAAACGCGAGCGTATTCAACGGCTCGTCAATGACGACGTTTTTCGGCACGTACAAAAACGCGCCGCCATTCCAAAACGCGCCGTGCAGAGACGCGAATTTCAAATCGCCGATGGTGTCGCTGTAGCCGTGATGTTCCACAATGCCCTGCGCGTCAATATGGCGCGCATAACGATTTTCGGCGAGCGTCACCGCGCGCGTCATAAAGTGTTCGCGCACGAGTTCGGGATATTCGCTCAGCGCCGTGTTCATGTCGCAGAGAATCACGCCGCGCTGTTTGTATTTCTCTTTTAATTGCGCCAGCGCCGCGCCGCCGTTGTGCGTAATCAAAACGCCTGCCGCGTCCTGATTGCCCGCCAGTCCTTGAAATTCCGCCGGCAATTGCGACGGCGACCAATCGGCGTCGTACGCTTGGAACGGGACCGCCGCATCGAGTTTCAAATCGTTCAACGACGTGCGGCGCCACAATTCATCGTTCGCGGCGGGAAACGGCGTCTCTTCGTACACGTGCCACGCTTCAAAACGCCGCGCCAACATCCAATCCGGCTCGCCGTTCGCGCGCGACAGCGCTTCAATCGCTTGTTTCGTAAATCCGGTCAACGTTTTTGTTTCAGTCACAGTGATACCTCATCCCCAGCCCCTCTTGTAAAATCAGAGGGGAAAATGTTGTTGCTTGTACCCGCTGAATTTGATAGAATCACGCGGATTGGAAGCCATGCTCAATTTCGCGCGCGACCCGGTACGGATTGTCATTCCTGCCGAGAACCGCGCAAGGATTTGGAACGAATTTGAAGCCGACCTTAATCCGAAAAAATTCCCGCGTCAGCGCGCTCTATCCGCAAGATTGCCTTGACGGCATGAACCAAATTCTGGCGCCCGGTTCCGTGCAGGTCGTCGTCACCTCGCCGCCGTACAATCTCGGCATCCGCTATTCGCAATACGACGATACGATTGCGCGTCAAACGTATTTGGCATGGATCGCCGAATGGGCGCACGCGGTCAAACGCGTTTTACACGACGACGGTTCGTTATTTCTAAACGTCGGCGGCAAACCCTCCGACCCGCTCGTACCGTTCCAGGTTCTATTCGCCGTACAGCAAGAATTTGTTTTACAAAATACCTTGCACTGGATCAAATCCATCGCCATCGCCAAAGCAAACGTCGGCGATTATCCGGGCATCACGCAAGACATTTCCGTCGGCCATTTCAAACCCATCAATTCGCCGCGTTACGTGAACGACCAGCACGAATACATTTTCCATCTCACCAAACGCGGCGACGTGAAACTGGATCGTTTGGCGATTGGCGTACCGTACCAAGACAAATCAAACGTCACGCGCTGGGCGTCCGCCAAAAACGATTCGCGCTGCCGCGGCAACACGTGGTTCATTCCCTACGAAACGATTCGGAGTCGCGCCGCAGAACGTCCTCACCCCGCGACCTTTCCCGTCCAACTTGCCGAAATGTGCATTCGTCTGCACGGGCTCGCGCGCGTCGAACTCGCGCTGGATCCGTTTCTCGGCATCGGACAAACCGCGCTCGCCGCGCTCAACCTCGAAAAAAACTTTGTCGGTTTTGAGATTGACCGCGCCTATTTCGACCAAGCGGTCAAACGCGTGCGCGCGTGGCGCCAATCGAAATAACCGCGCTCAAATTTTAACGTTCGCGCCTACATCAAGTAGGGGCGATTCGTAAATCGCCCCTACCGTTTAACCGACCGAACCTTCCATCTGCAGTGAAATGAGCCGATTCAATTCGACGGAATACTCCATCGGCAATTCTTTGGCGATGGGTTCGACAAACCCATTCACAATCATGCCCGACGCCTCTGCGTCCGTCAAACCGCGCGAAGTGAGATAAAACAATTGCTCTTCGCCGATTTTGCTCACCGACGCTTCGTGGCCGATGCTTACGTTATCCTCTTGAATGTCAATGTAGGGATAGGTGTCCGAGCGCGACTGTTCGTCCAAAATGAGCGCGTCGCACTGCACTTTGGATCGGGCGCCGACGGCGCCCGGATGCACCTGGAGCAGACCGCGATATGACGCGCGCCCGCCGTCTTTGCAAATGGACTTGGAAATAATTTGCGAAGTGGTGTGCGGCGCGCCGTGAACGGCTTTGCCGCCCGCGTCTTGATGCTGCCCCTTGCCCGCGAACGCCACCGACAAGACCTCGCCGTGCGCGCCTTTGCCCATGAGGTAAACGCTCGGATATTTCATGGTCAGTTTCGAGCCGAGATTCGCGTCCACCCATTCCATCGTCGCGTCCTCGTGCGCGACGGTGCGTTTGGTGACGAGGTTGTACACATTGGCGGACCAATTCTGAATGGTGGTATAGCGCGCGCGTCCGCCTTTATGCACAATGATTTCGACGACCGCGCTGTGCAAGGAATCGGCGGAATAGGTCGGCGCGGTACAGCCCTCGACGTAATGCACGAACGCGCCTTCGTCCACAATAATCAGCGTACGTTCAAACTGACCGACGCTCTGCGCGTTGATGCGAAAGTACGCTTGCAGCGGCATATCCACATGCACGCCCGGCGGGACATAGATGAACGAACCGCCCGACCACACCGCGCTGTTCAACGCGGCAAATTTATTGTCCGCCGGCGGAATGATCGTGCTGAAATACTTTTTGAATAAATCGGGGTGATCGCGCAGCGCGGAATCGGTGTCGGTGAAAAGGACGCCCTGTTTGGTCAACGATTCCTTGACGCTGTGATAGACGACTTCGGATTCGTACTGCGCGCCGACGCCGGACAAAAATTTCTGTTCGGCTTCGGGGATGCCGAGTTTGTCGAACGTATTCTTGATGTCCGTCGGCACTTCGTCCCAATTGCGGCCCTGCTTTTCGGTGGCGCGGACAAAATAGTAAATGTCGTTGAAATCAATCTCGTTGAGATTGCCCCCCCACTGCGGCATCGGTTTCTTGAAGAAAATATCGAGCGCGCGGTGGCGAAAATCGCGCATCCAATCCGGTTCGTTTTTCATCCACGAAATTTCCTCGACCACTTCGTGATTCAAACCTTTTTTGGATTTGAACGCGTAATTTTCCGGATCGAAAAATCCGTACTTTTCCTTGTACGTCGAACCGCTCGCGCCAATATCAAACTGCACATCCAATTGTTCGGTCATAATTTACTCCACTCACGCGCCGCGCAAACGCCGCGGCGGCGTCGGTTACGCTCCCACCTGTTTCAATACCCAGTCGTATCCTTCGGCTTCCAATTTGTGCGCGAGTTCGGGTCCGCCTTCGACCGCGATTTTGCCCTTGACCAACACATGCACAAAATCCGGTTTGATGTAATTCAAAATGCGCTGATAGTGCGTGATGATGAGGATGCCGAGATTCGGACCTTGCAGCGAATTGACGCCTTCGCTCACGATGCGTACGCCGTCAATATCCAAGCCCGAATCGGTTTCGTCGAGAATCGCGATTTCGGGCTGCAAAATTGCCATCTGCAAAATTTCGGTGCGTTTCTTTTCGCCGCCCGAAAAACCTTCATTGAGATAGCGCGTCGCAAACGAATCGTCCAATTTCAACATTGCCATTTTTTCGCGCATCAGTTTGCGAAATTCGGGAATGGTGATCGGTTTAAAATTGCCGTTCATTTGCGCTTTGCGTTTGGCGTTCAAAGCGGTGCGTAAAAAATTGGCGACGGTTACGCCGGACACCGCGTGCGGATATTGGAACGCGAGAAACATGCCCGCGCGCGAGCGTTCATCCGGTTTCATTTCCAACACGCTTTCGCCCTTGTACAAAATATCGCCTTGCGTGACGACATAGTGCGGATGCCCGAGCAGCGTGTTCGCCAAAGTGGATTTGCCCGAACCGTTGGGTCCCATGACGGCATGAACTTGGCCCTTGTCAATCGCCAAATCAATGCCTTTGAGAATTTCTTTGCCTTCGACCTCGACGTGGAGGCCGCGGATTTCTAAATCGTGTGCCATACGAGAATAACTTCCTCCGGTGTAATTATGCCAAGCGTGACGTTGTTTTCATGCTGTATCAATTTTAGGCGCAGTCTCTTAAAACAGTATAAGAATGATAAAACGCTTATAAAAATCGCGTTAGAGATTGCTTGCATCCGCAGGCGAGCCGCGCGCCTTAATCGGGCACCGACACTTGAATTTTCATTTCGCCCGTCAAACGAAAACCCAAGAGCGTGTACAATTCGCGCTGCGCGTCGCCGGGATTGGCGATGATGGTGCGGATGCCATGATCGCGGCAAAAATCCAAAATCTGAATCAGCAAGCGGCGCGTCAAATCCGACGCCTGATACTGCGGCTGGCAATACACATTCAAAACGTTGCCGCGCACGGTGGATTGGTCGAGCGCGTGCGGCACCCATTCCATCAGCCACAAACCCGCGCCCGCGACCACCGCGCCGTTTTCGTCTTGCAAAAACCAGCCGCGATACGAGCCGTCCGCCAATTTCGGCGCGACCCATTCTTCAAATTTCGCGTCGGTCAATTCCAATTCCGCGCGATTGACATAGCCCATCGCTTCAAACATCGCGTGCCGCAGCGCGACAATGACGCGCAAATCCTGCGGCGCAGCGTTGCGTAAAGTAAAATTCATAAGAATCGCCTCGCCCTCGGTTACTCCAAAGGCAGCCCGCGGCGGTTCGCCCAATCGAGCATCGAACCCTTGTAATTCCGCACGCGCGGGTACCCCAGCGCTTTCAAGACCATGAACGTATGCGCCGAGCGCGCGCCCGAACGACAATAGACCACGATTTCTTTGTCCGCGGTCGCGCCGACCGCTTCGAACTGGGCGCGCAAAAGCGCTTGGTCCTTTAAGCTTTGCGTTTCCAAATCCATCGCCGCGTCAAACGACAAATTCACCGCGCCCGGCAGATGTCCCATGCGATATTCATTGCTCATGCGCGCATCGAGCAGCACGAGGTCGGCGCGCGCGCAATTCAATTGAATCCATTCGGCGGCGCTGTGCTGCGTTTCGTCCAAACGCGCGCGGTACGGCGCGGGCGCGTGGCGCGGTATTTCTTGGGTCGTCGGCGCGTGCGCGCGCGTCCACGCGTGCCAGCCGCCGTTCAAAACGCGCGCGTCGGCGTGACCGAGATATTTCAAGAGCCAATACGCCGCGCCCGCCCGAGTCCCCGTATTTTCATCATACACCACGATAGTGGAATCGTTGGCGATGCCGCGCGCGCCCAAAGAATCGGCAATCGCGTCCGGCGCTTGGAGGCGCGGACCTTCGGGCGTCATTTCGTACATCTCGCGATTCAAATCCAAAGGCAGCGCGCCGGGAATGTGCGCCGCGCGATATTCTAACGCCAAATGCGGATCCGACGCGCGCGCGTCCAAGATACGCATACGCGCGTCGTCCAAATGCGCTTGCAGCCACTCTACCGAAACCATTACCGCATCCGACACGTCGCTCGTTCCCCTCGCGCCCGCGCGCAGGCAAAACAGCGCGGGCGTCAAAACCTTGCGAATTTCCCACAGCGCAGTCAAGCCGCGTCAAGACGCGTGAAAAAATTAGGTCTGCGCGCGCTGTCTCTTGAACAAACTTGCCGCAGACCAAACTGCAAAATAGTATAACGCGCTCTATCGGTTTGTCAAACCTTTTGCGCGGTCGGGTTAGGGCTGGCACAAAGTCGCGTGTCGGGCCAAGACTCCAAGTGTTTTGCGACGCGAATGCCCATCGCGTCGCGCGGCGCGGTAAAAACACTTGGGATCTTGCGGACAATGTGCCAGCCCTGGCGGTCGGGTGTAGTTCAGTTTCAGGGCGAGTTAAATTTCTCAACTTGAAGTTGATGGCAAGGCGCGTGGCCAAGAATTTTAATCTCAGGAATCTAATAGACAGCTCAAATAAACATCGCACCAAGACCTGACAGGTTTTCCAAAAACCTGTCAGGTCTCCATGAAATACTCACCCCCAATGTGAACTACACCCGCGCGGTCGCGGCTCTTGCAAAACGCCGCGCTTTATGATTTAATTTTCCCGCTATCGAAATCAAGCCCCGCGCTGGCAGAGGACGGCCAAGTACGAGCAGCGACGGAGCGTAGGGCAGCGACGGAACCAGGTTCCGCTGCTGCCCTACCTGTCCAAAATTCAAATCTCACAATTTCATAGAGGAGGCAAACTCAATGTTACACCAACGTTTTTCAACGCACGCCAAATTGACGCGCGTCGTCGTATGCGCGCTGGCGTTTGGCGCGCTCGTACTTTTGAGCGGCTCGCTCGTGCCGCCGGTCTCCGCCGCGCGGCTTTTGGCGGTGAACGATTTCATCAATGCCGACGGGACGCTGAATCTGGCGGCGCAGCCGCAAGGGACGTTCGATTTGCGCGGCTGGAACGTTACGCTCGATACGCTGCGCGGACCGATTCTGTCGCCCCGCGCGTCCGCGCCCGCCGCGCCGGACGCCCCCACGTGGTCGGCGCTGGCGAACAATGGGTTGGATGGCGGTGTGTTAGCCCTAGCCGTGAGCGGGAGCGACCTGTATGTGGGCGGCATTTTCACCCAGACCGCTGACGGCGCGGTGACGAACTTGAACAATATCGCCAAATACAGCGGCGGCGCATGGTCGGCGCTGGCGAACAATGGGCTGAATAATTGGGTAAATGCTCTCGCGGTGAGCGGGAGCGACCTGTATGTCGGCGGCTATTTCACCGCGACCGCTGACGGCGCAGTGACGAACTTGAATCGCATCGCCAAATACAGCGGCGGCGCATGGTCGGCGCTCGCGCACAATGGATTGAATAACATTGTGAATGCCCTCGCGGTGAGCGGGAGCGACCTGTATGTCGGCGGCGGTTTCAGCCAGACCGCTGACGGCGGGGTGACGAACTTGAACTATGTCGCCAAATACAGCGGCGGCGCATGGTCGGCGCTGGCGAACAATGGGTTGAATAGCGTTGTGTATGCCCTAGCCGTGAGCGGGAGCGACCTGTATGTTGGCGGCGATTTCACCCAGACCGCTGACGGCGGGGTGACGAACTTGTACAGCATCGCCAAATACAGCGGCGGCGCATGGTCGGCGCTGGCGAACAATGGGTTGAATACTACTGTGACCGCTCTCGCGGTGAGCGGAAGCGACCTGTATGTGGGCGGCTATTTCACCCAGACCGCTGACGGCGGGGTGACGAACTTGAACTATATCGCCAAATACAGCGGCGGCGCGTGGTCGGCGCTGGCGAACAATGGGTTGAATGACGCTGTGAGCGCTCTCGCGGTGAGCGGAAGCGACCTGTATGTGGGCAGCTGGTTCACCCAGACCGCTGACGGCGGGGTGACGAACTTGAACCGCATCGCCAAAC
>WBZO01000620.1_pt1 | contig 69985 bp, 55 predicted proteins | sample 5204261 | NCBI WGS metagenome assembly WBZO01 (sample SAMN12412400, study PRJNA552823) | activated sludge metagenome | isolation source: activated sludge from anammox sidestream of wastewater treatment plant... | place: USA: North Carolina | collected 2017-09
GGATCGAAGCAAGAACTATCAACGCTTTACGCCCAAAGCAGGATTGATTTATGAGCTGAATCCGGATATACAATTTTTTGGCAACGTCAGTACCAGTTTCGAGCCACCCAGTTTTTCCGAGCTGACCAGCGGCCCGGTTTTGGCGCCAGTATTTGCCAAAGCCCAGCGTGCAATCACGTTTGAGGTCGGTAGCCGGGGCCGATTGTTTGATATGGCCGAATGGGACATTGCACTGTATCGTGCTCATGTGCGCAATGAGCTGCTCGCCCTGGTTGATCCTGTAACCAGTTCTCCGCTGGGTACGGTCAATGCGGGTAAAACGGTACATCAGGGAGTTGAGCTGGGGCTGGATGTAGAGCTGGTAAAGATGTTCTATTTGCGCCAGATGTACCTGTTCAATGATTTCAAATTTGATGGTGATCCTACTTTCGGCAATAACCAGCTTGCCGGTATTCCGCGTCATTTCTATAAGGCTGAGCTGACCTACCGTCATCCGGAAGGCTATTATCTTGGCCCGAACGTGGAATGGTCGCCCGAAAAATATTACGTGGATCATGCCAATACGGTGTATGCAGACTCCTACGCGCTGTTGGGTTTCAAGATCGGTAAACGGAGCAAAGCCGGCTTTTCCTGGTTTGCTGAAGCGCGTAATCTGACCAATCGCAAATATGCAGCCACCACCGGTGTGATTGACAATGCGAAAGGAATAGATCAGGCTCAATTTTTGCCTGGGGATGGGCGCTCCTTCTTCGCGGGTCTGGAATATCGCATGTAGCCTGTCCGTTTTTCCTGCCGGCTGCCGGCTGGCAGGAACGGATGCTTAAGGAACCTTTGAAAAAGATTGGTGAGGCAGTCAATTCAAGGCAAAAGCTGATAACTTTTAACGCAGAAATGACAATACAGATAGTTTTTCAGGGGGTCCCCTAATTCCAATGGAGTGAAGATGTCAGTTAAACATTTCATGACGGCAATGGTTATTGCCGCGGTTTCTGCGGCAATTCCTTTTGCTCAGCCTGTGGCACAGGCAGCAGAGCATGCACATGATGCCAAACCCAAACCCAAACACGACATGAACAAAATGTGGGCGGAAATGCGGGCGAAAACGACCGGCATGGCCGTTTCCGCAGCAGCGGATGAAAAAGGGGGGCTATGGCTGGTACGCATGCAGGAGGGTCATATTAAGGTGAGCCACTCGGAAGATGGTGGCAAGCATTTTTCTGAAGGTGTGACAGTAAACCCGCAGCCTGAGGCGATTCTGGCAGAAAACCAGAACCGGCCGAAGATCGCTGTGCGTGATGGTGTGATCGCAGTAACCTGGGTACAGGCATTGCCGAAGGTATTTGCCGGTAATATCCGCTTTGCGTACTCGGCTGATGGAGGGCGCACTTTCTCCACACCAGTGACCGTGAACGATGATCATGGTGAAATCAGCCACGGTTTCAGTGCATTGACACTGGGTGAAGGCGGCCGCGTGACACTGGTCTGGTTTGATGGACGTGAGCGTGAAGCAGCTGGCAAGACCGGACAGAAATATGTGGGCAGTGCGGTTTACTATGCGGTATCCGAGGATGGGGGCAGGCATTTTTCTGCCAACCGGAAATTGGCGGATCACGCCTGTGAATGCTGCCGGATCAGCATGACGCTGGATCATGGTGGCGTGCCGGTGGTGTTCTGGCGACATATATTTGAAGGCAGTATTCGTGATTTTGCACTGGCACGGCTGGATTCACAGCCCAGGGTATTGCGGGCAACCGAGGATGGCTGGGAAATCAATGCCTGTCCACATCATGGCGGTGATATTGCTGCAGATGAAACCGGGAGCTATCACCTGGTATGGTTTACCGGAAACCCGCAGAACCCCGGGTTATTTTACCGGCGTGCTGATGACGGGAAGATGACCGCACCACACGCATTTGGCAATCTTGATGCGCAACCAAACAACCCGGCTGTATTTGCGGAAGGCAGGAAGGTGTATCTGGTCTGGCGTGAATTTGATGGCAGTAACTATCAGTTGATGACCTCCATTTCAGCTGATCGGGGGGATACCTGGTCAGAAGCGCGTATTGTGGCAACAACCGGTGGTGCGGCTGATCTGCCAGTATTTGTGGCGGGAGCGCATAAGCCACTTGTGGTGTGGAACAGCACAAGAGATGGTGTGCGTCTTTTTGATCTGAGGGGGTGATTTTATGATGCGTCATTTGCTGGTGATATTGCTGCTGGTGGTAGCTGCTACGGCTTCAGCAGCGGAAGGGGTGCGGCATTTCGTGACGGGCAGTATGGCAACAATTCAGGAGGAGCACGCAGGCAAACCTTTTGTGCTGTTTCTCTGGTCGCTGACGTGTACCTATTGTCCCACCGAGCTGAAAATGCTGGGTGAATTCAGGCAGCAGCATCCGGAGTTGAATCTGGTGCTGATTGCGGCAGATACGCCGGAAGAGGAGCCCGAGATCGTTTCGCATCTGGCTGATTACGGACTCAATCAGACTGAGCGCTGGGTATTCGCCGAGGAGATGCCGGAGCGGTTGCGTTTTGAGATCGACCGGCGCTGGTATGGTGAAGTCCCGCGCACTTATTTTTATGACCGGAATCACCTGCGCGAAGTCAAAACCGGGCTGGTGGGCGAGGAATATGTCAAAAACTGGCTGGTGCGTGTTGAAGCGAACACTTCATCAGCCGGTAAGTGAGCATTCAAACGAGTATTCCGGTTTTTCTGTAAACACCCTCCACATTTTTTTCGGGCAGATCGTTCATTTGTGTTGAGCTGATCTGCCTTTCCGGTATTCTGTTGTCATTTTGCTGTTATGCCCCGCCTGATAAAACAGCAGCCACCCCTGTCAATGACTGCTGTTCAGGCGATCCGGTGCTTTTGTGCAATCTGTTTTTCCGGCGGCAACAGTGACAGCTTGCTCTTTGGGGTTCATGCTTGTAATCTTTTTTAACAGGATCGATCCTGCTCATATGACGGGCAGGTGGTGTTTGCCCTGAAATCTGATCATGCGGGAGGTATCTTGAGCAGTCCATTTATCGTAAGAAAAGCCGCAGTACTGGGAGCAGGTGTCATGGGCGCCCAAATTGCCGCTCATCTCGTTAACGCTAATATAGAGACGTTGCTGTTCGAATTGCCGGCTGATTCCGGGAACCCTGATGCCAATGCGCAGAAGGCGATTGAGCGGCTGAAAAAACAGGATCCCGCACCTTTATCGGTGATCGACCGGGCAAACTGTATCGAGCCGGCAAATTATGAGCAGCATCTGGAAAAGCTGGGTGACTGTGATCTCGTGATTGAGGCCATCGCAGAGCGGCTGGATCTGAAAGCGGTGCTGTACGAAAAAATTACGCCTTACCTGAACGATCAGGTGATTCTGGCCAGCAACACTTCCGGCCTCTCCATCAATCAGCTGGCTGCGGCAGTTCCTGAGTCTCTGCGTTCGCGGTTCTGCGGGGTTCATTTCTTCAACCCGCCACGTTACATGTATCTGGTGGAGCTGATTCCGGGTGAGCACAGTGATCAGGGCATGCTGGATACACTGGAAAGTTTTCTGGTGACCAGTCTGGGTAAAGGGGTTGTCCGTGCCAAGGATACGCCTAACTTCCTTGCTAACCGGGTAGGGGTTTTTTCCATGCTGGCGACCATGCAGCATGCCCGGCAATTCGGGTTGAGTTTTGATCTGGTGGATAAGCTCACTGGTGCGCTGATTGGTCGGCCGAAAAGTGCCACTTTCCGCACTGCTGATCTGGTGGGACTGGATGTGCTGGTGCATGTCGTGCAAACCATGCAAGACGGCCTGACAGAAGACCCCTGGCACGGGCATTATGTTATTCCCGACTGGCTGCAGATGCTGGCTGATCGCGGTGCGCTCGGGCAAAAGAGCGGTAAGGGGGTGTATCAGAAGGAGGGTAAGGATATTTATGTGCTGAACCCGGCAACAGATACGTATGAACTGGCGCAAAGTGAAGTGGACAGCGAAATTGAGGCATTGCTGAAACAGGAAGATCCTGCCGCCCGGTTTGCGGCACTGCATGATCACCCGCATCCGCAAGCCCAATTTTTATGGGCGGTACATCGTGACCTGTTCCATTATTGCGCCGTTCATCTCGCCTCAATTGCTGATAACGCGCGTGACCTCGATCTGGCGATACGCTGGGGGTTTGGCTGGGAGCGAGGGCCTTTCGAGATCTGGCAGGCAGCAGGATGGAATACCGTAACTGACTGGATTGAGGCGGACATTGCTGCCGGCAGGGCGATGGTTCAGGTGCCATTGCCGGAATGGGTGCAGGCAGTTGGGCAAGGTGCTGCCCGGGGAGTGCATGCACAGACAGGTTCCTATGCGCCGGTAATACATAATCTGCAGTCGCGTTCGCAGTTGCCGGTGTACCGGCGGCAGCCATTCCCGGACAGGCTGGCGGGAGAAGAAGCCGTTTATGGTGAAACGGTTTTTGAAACGGATGCGTTGCGTATGTGGCACACCGGAGATCAGGTTGCCATTGTCAGTTTTAAAACCAGAAAACACACAATCGATAATCTGGTATTGCAGGGGATGCAGCGAGCGATTACCGAGGCGGAGCACCATTTTCGCGCGCTGGTGATCTGGCAGACCGAGCCGCCGTTTTCGTTGGGTGCCAATCTGAAAAAGGCAACCGAGCGGCCCAAAACTGAAGCGCCATTGGTGCCGATTGCCCCACCAGCTCCCCCGTCATTTTTTGAAAAACTTTTCAAACGCGCCAGAAAGGCGACAGAAGCGGCTGTACTGCAGGCAGCGCGCAGCCTGGATATGGCCGATGTGCTGATGGCCGGGAAACTGGCTGAAGTGGAAGGGATGATTGCCCATTTCCAGCAGGTCTCTCAGCATCTCCGTTACAGCATGATACCCACTGTGGCGGCTGTTGATGGGCTGGCGCTGGGTGGAGGATGCGAGTTTGTCATGCATTGCGACCGTGCAGTGGTCACGCTGGAAAGTTATATTGGCCTGGTAGAGGCAGGTGTGGGGCTGCTGCCGGCAGGGGGAGGGTGTAAGGAATTTGCATTACGTGCTGCGCGTAATGCCATTGATAACGATCCTTTTCTGTATCTGAAACATTATTTCCAGACAGTTGCAATGGCACAGCTATCCAAAAGTGCAGAACAGGCGAAGGTATTGCATTACCTGAAACCGGCTGATGTGGTTGTCATGAACCGTCTCGAACTGCTGCATGTTGCCAAAACACAGGCACTGGCTCTGGCAGAAGCGGGCTATCGTCCGCCATTGCGCCCGCGCCAGATTGTGGCAGCAGGTGCTACAGGAATTGCCACACTCAAAAGTTCAATGGTCAACCTGCTGGAAGGCGGGTTTATTTCCGAGCATGACTATCTGGTTGGCAGCCAGATCGCACATGTTATGTGCGGTGGTGATATTGTTGCCGGCAGCCGGGTAGATGAAGAATGGCTGTTAAAGCTGGAACGGACAGCCTTTATTGAGCTGCTGGCAACCGAAAAAACCCAGGCTCGCATTGCGCATACCCTGAAAACCGGCAAACCGCTGCGTAACTGAGTCGTGGTTTGGTGAGATAAAAATTCAAGTATTGAGGAGAAGCTGATGACCAGACAGGTACAGGATGCTTATATCGTAGCCGCGACACGCACGCCGGTGGGTAAGGCGCCACGGGGTATGTTCAGGGATGTGCGGCCGGATGATTTACTGGTACACGTGTTGCAGGCGGTGCTGAAGCAGTGTGAAGGGCTCGATCCGGCCGCTGTTGAGGATGTGATCGTTGGCTGCGCCATGCCGGAAGCGGAACAGGGGATCAATGTCGCGCGGGTGGCGTTGCTGCTGGCGGGGCTGCCCGTTAGTGTGCCAGGTGTAACAGTCAACCGGTTTTGTGCCTCCGGTCTGCAGGCAGTTGCCATGGCAGCAGACCGCGTCCGGCTGGGAGAAGCGGATGTCATTATTGCCGGCGGGACCGAAAGCATGAGCATGGTGCCGATGATGGGTAACAAGGTTGCGATGAATCCGGCGTTGTTCAGGCAGGATGGGCAGGTTGCCATTGCCTATGGCATGGGTATTACAGCCGAGAAGGTGGCGGAACAGTGGAAAGTCAGCCGTGAGGAGCAGGATGAATTTGCGCTGGAAAGCCATCACCGGGCGATACGTGCCATCGAACAGGGTGAATTTAAAGATGAAATTGCACCTTATCCCGTCCACGAGAACAGACCGGATCCGGGTACGCATGAAATCATCGGCTCATCTGTCGTCCGGGATACCGATGAAGGGCCCCGGGCAGATACCGGCCCGGAAGCACTCGCCAAATTGCGCCCGGTATTTGCTGCAAAAGGATCAGTAACTGCCGGTAACAGTTCGCAAATGTCGGATGGTGCGGGTGCTGTGATGGTGGTGAGCGAAGCAGCGTTACAGCGTTTTAACCTGGCGCCGGTCGGGCGTTTCATCGGTTACACAGTGGCTGGGGTGCCACCGGAAATCATGGGCGTGGGTCCGGTCAAGGCGATTCCCAAAGTACTGCAACAAACCGGAATCCGACAGGATGACCTTGACTGGATCGAGTTGAACGAGGCGTTTGCTGCGCAAAGCCTGGCAGTCATTCATGACCTTGGGCTGGATCGTACAAAAGTTAACCCGCTGGGTGGAGCCATTGCACTCGGCCACCCGCTGGGCGCAACTGGCGCAATTCGTGTCGCAACACTGCTCAGCGGATTACGCCGTCACAAACTCAAATATGGCATGGTTACCATGTGCATCGGTGGCGGGATGGGCGCTGCCGGTGTGTTTGAAGCGCTGTAATCCGCTTCTTTAAAACCGGGCAGGTGCCCGGTATCTTGTTAATGACCAGACTGGTGCCGCAGCCTGCCCGTAAACACCTGTTCATTATGGACAGAATAGGTGGCTTCTCCCTGGTGTTCCCACCATTCATTTATTCCCGAGGTGTAACGCGCACCTGATGCAGACACTGCAAGATTAAGAATTTCCGTCCTGCCATCCGGGAAGGTAAGCGTAACCGTGTCATCATCCCGATAAACTGCCTGCACCGTCTGCCCGGAATCTGAAACGAAAATTACCGGGCTGATGATCGAAACTCTGGGGTTGGGGGTTGATAGCGGTGTGCAGGACGTTATGACACTGAAAAATGAAAAGACGACAAGGAAGTGGAGATTGTGCTGCATAGCAATGTCGATCCAGGTGGTTTTATAACGAATAATGTACTTTTGTTTCCTCAAGCGTCATTTTACCTTCTGCCTGAAAACGTCGGATAAGAGATTCCAGTTGTATGGATGTGAGTGGGTTTTTTGCATTGTTAAGTGCCGTTTGCATCGTACCTGATTCTTTTTAAGTGAAATATCCGAAACACTGAAAGCCGGGATTTCAGCAGATTGCCGTTTCTGACGTTAATACCGGCAATATTTTTGTCTGCCGGAAATATCAGGGTTTTTCCCTTCCCGTCCGGTCATTCGGTTATTTTTGAGTTGTGATAAATCAGTGCTAATCGGGATATACAGCCTTGCATTCGTATTCGGCACACTCTGGTTGTTGCAGCAGCCGGTTTTACCGGAGATGTACCGGGCGATTGGGCTGATTCCCATGGTTCTGACGGCCTTAATCCTTCCTCAATTTAAATTGCGTTTTTCTGTATGGGTCAGCAGGTGTCTCCTGTTTACTGCCATGCTGGGCGCCGGTTTTTTCTGGGCTGCGTTATGGGCACAGATCAGGCTGACGGATGAGTTGCCGCATAAATGGGAAGGAAAAAATGTTGTGGTTACTGGTGTTGTTCCGGAAATGCCGCAATTTTCCCAAGACAGTGTGCGCTTTCGTTTTGATGTGGAACGGGTATTGACGCCGGATGCCGGAGTGCCTGCCCGTATTCAGCTTTCCTGGTATCGGGATAACAGGCGTGAGGGAGCTGCTTTACCCCATATTGTGGCGGGTGAACGCTGGCAGTTGACGGTCCGGCTGAAACGTCCGCATGGTAATGCCAATCCGCATGTCCCGGATTACGAAGCCAAACTGCTGGAACGGAATGTGCGAGCGACAGGCTATGTGCGGGCAGGGGAGAGCAACAGGCGGCTTGAGATACCGGAAAATCATCCGGCTTATTTTTTCGAGCGCGAGCGTGACGAAATTCGCAGCCATTTTCAGCATTACCTGGCGGATTATCCGTATGCAGGAGTCTTGATTGCACTGGTGGTGGGTGATCAGCGGGCCATCCCGTCGGAGCAATGGGAGATTTTCACTCAGACCGGCACCAGTCACCTGATGGCAATTTCCGGTTCGCATATTACGCTGCTGGCCGGGATGGTATTTTTTCTGACTTACCGGGCCTGGCGTCGTACCAGTTTGGCATTGTGGCTGCCTGCCCGCAAGTTTGCACTGGTATGCGGCCTGATTGTTGCAATCGGCTATGCATTGCTGGCAGGGTTTGCCGTCCCTGTGAGGCGTGCATTGTTCATGATGGCAATTATCGTGGCGGCATTCTGGAAGAACCAGCATGTGCATACACTGTCGGTGCTGGGGTGGGTGTTGCTGCTGGTTGTGGTACTGGATCCGTGGTCGGTAATTGCGCCGGGCTTCTGGCTGTCTTTTGCGGCAGTTGCGCTGATTTGTCTGGTGGTATCCGGCCGGGTTGGCCGGTCAGGTGCGGTAATCAGCTGGGTACGCATTCAGTGGGCGATTACGCTTGGCCTGTTTCCACTGCTGCTGATCCTGTTTCAGCAGGTTTCCCTGATATCGCCCGTCGCCAATGCGGTGGCGATCCCGGTGATTACCTTTCTTATCGTGCCACTTGTGCTGCTGGCGACCATCCCGGGGCTGGAATTTCTGTTGCTGATTGCTCATCCTGTTTTGCAGGTTACGATGGTGGTGCTGCAATGGCTGGGGGAGTTGCCTCTGGCAACCTGGCAGCAGCAAATGCCGCCGTTATGGACAGTGGTTGCAGCCACGGCTGGTGTGATCTGGCTGTTATTGCCGGGCGGGCCGGGGCTGGGTGTATCGGCGGGTTTTCCTGCGCGCTGGCTGGGAATCCTGGCGGGGGCACCATTATTTCTGGTTTCTCCTGAAAAACCGGCGGAAGGCGCACTTTGGCTGACAGTGCTGGATGTGGGGCAGGGGTTGTCGGTGGTGGCGCAGACTCGCAACCATACACTGCTTTACGATACCGGTCCGGGGTATGGCGAGAATGACAGCGGGAAGTATGTGATTTTGCCATTTCTGCGCGGCGAAGGAATACAGGCGCTCGATATGATGATTGTTTCTCATGTTGATTCGGATCACAGCGGTGGCGCGTTGTCTGTTTTGAAAAAACTGAAGACAGATGTGTTACTGACGTCCATTGAAGATGGTCACCCGATTCGCCGGGCGATACCTGATAACCGTTATTGTCTTGCGGGAAATTCGTGGTGGTGGAATGGCGTGCATTTCGAAATCCTGCACCCGGACAAACCGGATACATCGGCTGCGTTAATGCGCAAACGTAAAACCAACGAATCAAGCTGTGTGCTCAAAATAACGGCTTCGCATGGCAGTGTACTGCTGCCGGGCGATATCGGACAGGTGACGGAAGCAGAGTTACTGCGGCGTTATGTTCGTGATTCGCTTGCCTCCAGTGTGCTGGTTGTGCCGCATCATGGCAGTCGATCATCATCATCCGAAGAATTTGTGCGGCGGGTCGATCCTGATTACGCCATTTTTACGGTGGGCTACCGGAGCCGATTCGGGCATCCGCACGAAAAGGTGGTCAATTTGTATCGTGAACAGGGAAGTCAGTCGTATCGCAGCGATTATGATGGTGCGATATTGCTGCACTTTTCCCGGGCGGGTATCACAGTCAATACATGGAGGGCGCTGAATCGCCGTTTCTGGTATGACAAATGGCCTGTTGCCGGCAAAGAAGATTGAGTACCACACCGATGTGCTGATGGTTTGCTTGCTGGAAATGGATGTGTCAGCGCTATGTATCTGAATCAACAGTCAAAAACAAGAAAGTAAATATATCTTTTTGTTTGTAGGAATTTTCCCTACAAGCTTTCCAGCTAAATTCCTACCCAAGATATGGTTGTAGCCCGCTTTACCGTATCTGCTCCAAAGTTAAAAATGCACACATCATTTTTTCAGGCGCAACACGGTTCAACTTGCATATTCCAAAAGGAGCAGTGGAGATGGGAACAAATCAGATTCTGGATGAAATCAGGGAAATCAATCTCAGCTATTTGCTACTGGCTCAACAAATGCTGCGGGAAGACAGGGTTGCTGCCATGTACCGTTTGGGTATCGATGAGGATATAGCGGATATTCTGGTCAAGCTGACCAATAGCCAGCTGCTCAAAATGGCTGATTCCAACATACTGTTATGCCGGTTTCGTTTTGATGACAGTCTAATTGCGGAAATACTTACCAGTCATAAGCAGGATCGTGCACTGACACAATCCCACGCAGCAATATTAATGGCAGGGCGGCCTGCTGAAAAAATTTCTTAGGCACTTGCACAAAGGAGGATGCAATCATGAAAGAGAAAAGTATCTTATCCGAAGGTAAACAGATCCAGCTTGCCACTGAGCTGGTTCGACTGGGCGCCAGGCTGCAGGTGCTCGAAGCATCTACCACTCTCAGCCGGGAGCGCCTGGTGAAACTGTATAAAGAAGTCAAAGGAGCTTCTCCTCCCAAGGGCATGCTCCCTTATTCCGAGGACTGGTTCACAGGCTGGCAGCCCAATATGCACGCTTCATTATTCATCAACATTTATAACTACATTACCAAATACACTAAGGTTCGTGATATTGACGCGATCATAAAAAGCTATCAGCTGTATCTTGAGCATATCGAGGTGAACCGTTTACAGCGTATCTTAAGTTTTACCCGTGCCTGGACACTGGTGCGTTTCGTGGAGAGCAAGGTGTTGTCTGTTACCTCCTGTGTTAAATGTACCGGCAATTTCCTGGCACACAGCCTGGATATTCAGTCCAATCATGTATGCGGCCTGTGCCATGTGCCTTCACGTGCCGGTAAAACCAAACGGGCTGCTCAGGAAGCCAGGGAAGAGGTTGAGGTTCGGGAATTGTGTGTGATCTGAGCTTTCCGGTCATAGCGGTTTTATTTTCTTTTCTTCTGTCTGCAGCATTCGTAACAAGTAAATGGTAAACACCTGGTTGCATTAACAGCGATCAGGTGTCTTGCCAGAACAACCCCGCAAATCAATGTGTCGTTTTATCAGTATTGTCCGTGTATGTTGCCGGTCAATTCTGGCGTATGGCCTCAAAATCCGGGATAATCGCCCAAAATTCATATTTCCCGGCTGAATGGGGTTTTCAAGAAACCCATGGTCATATCCTGTTGCCAATCCTGAAAATAGTCTACTAATTGAATCTGCTCAAAGCACTGGCCACTGTCAGCAGTATGACGCTGGTTTCGCGTATCCTCGGTTTTGTACGGGATCTGATCATTGCCAGGATTTTTGGTGCAGGAGTGGCAACTGATGCTTTCTTTGTCGCTTTTCGTATTCCCAATCTGTTGAGGCGCCTGTTTGCGGAAGGTGCGTTTTCCCAGGCATTTGTTCCGGTTCTGGCCGAGTATAAAAATAATCGTACGGAAGAGCAGACCCGGGAACTCATTGATCATGTGACAACGTTGCTTGGCACAGCACTGTTTGTTGTGACTCTGATAGGAATTCTGGCTGCACCGCTGATTATTTATATCAGCGCACCGGGATTTGCTGCCATACCGGATAAATTCGATCTGACGGTCGAGCTGCTCCGGATTACCTTTCCTTATATCCTGTTTATTTCGCTGGTGGCACTGGCTGGCGGGATACTGAATACCTACAGCCGTTTTTCTGTGCCTGCTCTGACGCCGACACTGCTGAATCTTTCCTTTATCGGCTGTGCGTTATGGCTGGCGCCTTTAATGGATCCGCCTGTACTGGCACTGGCCTGGGCAGTATTCATTGGCGGCATTCTGCAACTTGCTTTTCAAATTCCTTTTTTGCTGCGCCTGAAGAGAATGCCGCGGTTACGTTTCAGGTTTCATGGCAGCGGGGCGTGGCGCGTGCTTAAGCTCATGGGGCCTGCCGTATTTGGCGTTTCGATCAGCCAGATCAGCCTGCTGATCAATACCATTTTTGCGTCACTGCTGGTCACCGGGAGTGTTTCCTGGCTGTATTACGCTGACCGGCTGATGGAATTTCCGGCAGGTATGCTGGGTGTGGCGCTGGGCACTGTAATCCTGCCTTCACTTTCACATCATTATACGGAGAACAGTACGGAGGAGTTCTCACACCTGCTGGACTGGGGATTACGCCTGACTTTTCTGCTGACACTGCCGGCTGCAGTAGCGCTGGCATTGCTGGCCACCCCTCTTATCACAACGTTGTTTTACTATGGTGCTTTTACCATGGAGGATGTGTGGATGACCCGGGAAGCACTGATCGCCTACAGCATCGGGTTGCTTGGGCTGATACTGGTCAAAGTGCTGGCACCCGGTTTTTACGCCCGGCAGAATATCAGAACCCCGGTCAAGATTGCGATATTGACGCTGCTTGCCACCCAACTCATGAACCTTGCATTCATCATCCCGCTGAAACACGCCGGATTGGCGCTGGCGATCGGCCTGGGCGCATGCCTCAATGCCGGAATGCTTTATACCAAACTGCGTTCCCAGGGTATCTATCAACCCTTGCCCGGCTGGAGAATATTTCTGCTCAAGATTCTGACAGCCCTGACTGTAATGGGTGCAGGGTTGTGGCTGGCAACCGGAGATAGCGCCGAATGGTTTACCTTTACCGCAACTGAACGTGCGATGAAGCTGGGGTGGGTGGTCATACTGGGTGGCATCAGCTACTTTGCGTGCCTGTGGCTGCTGGGGCTCCGACTGCGCGATTTCGTACGGCATCAGCCTTCTCCGGGCAGTTGAAATATCTTTGTTTTTCGTTTTGTCTGATACCCGTATTGTGGAAAATATCTGCCTGTTTTTATTCTATAAAAGATCATGAGTAAATTCCCGGAGCATAATCCTCATCTGCACTACCGGCCAGATATTGACGGCCTGCGTGCACTTGCCATCCTGCCAGTGGTGGCATTTCACGCTTTTCCACGCTATTCACCGGGTGGTTTCATTGGTGTCGATATATTTTTTGTTATTTCCGGCTATCTGATTTCGCTGATTATTTTCCGTAGCCTTGAGCGTGGCGATTTCAGTTTTGCTGATTTTTACATGCGCCGTGTACGGCGCATCTTCCCGGCTTTGATTACCGTGCTGGCAGTCAGCTTCATCATTGGCTGGTTTGTACTGCTGCCGGATGAATTCAAGCAGCTCAGCAAGCATATTGCAGCCAGTGCCGGCTTTGTGCAGAACATCGTTCTGCGGCGAGAGGCAGGCTATTTCGATGTGGCTTCGGAGCTCAAACCTTTGCTGCATCTGTGGTCACTGTCGGTAGAAGAGCAGTTCTACCTGTTTTTTCCGTTGTTCATCTGGCTACTCTGGCGCAAGGGTCTGAATCTGCTTACTGGCATTGTGCTGGTTATGCTGATTTCCTTCCTGCTGGCTCGCAAGGGGGTTGATATAAATACGGTAAAGGCTTTTTTCTGGACACACCTGCGCATGTGGGAACTGATGGCCGGTGCCTTGCTTGCGCATATTCAGGTGTTTGGTGACTGGCCAGAGTTGCTGATGAAAGGATTACGCTGTCTGGTATTCAATCACATCATATTTCGTCAGGTACCGGAACCTTCCCGGCAGCCAGCGCTGCTGCACAATCTGGCTGCAGGTTTCGGGCTGGCTCTTATTTTTGCCGGTATCGCTTTTTATCGTGCTGAGATGCCCTGGCCGGGCCCACATGCGCTGGTGCCGGTGTTGGGGGCTATGCTGCTGATTGCCGCCGGGCCGCAAACCTGGATCAACCGTACGCTGCTGGCCAATAAACCGATGATCTGGATTGGCCTCATCAGCTATCCGCTGTATTTGTGGCACTGGCCGCTGCTTTCCTTTCTGCGCATTATGGAGGGCGATATGCCGGCTCGTGAATGGCGCATTGCAGTCGTGTTGACGAGCTTCATTCTTGCTGCACTTACCTGGCGGCTGATTGAAAGGCCGGCTCGTCGGGGGGGGGGGGGGGCGACATCCTGGAAAAACCCGGCATTGTGCCTGATGTTGCTGGCAATCGGCTATACGGGATTCAATACTTATGAGCGGGATGGGCTGGGATTTCGAGTAGAAAAATTCACCAGAAATTATGCAGTTTTGTTTGATGAAAGAAGCCGTCCCTGGGCGGCGGAGAATCAGGAAGCCGTTTGTAAAGCCCGTTTTCCATTTGCAGCAGAAAACGCATATTGCAGGTTGGATAAAGATGCTGCGCCATCAGTTCTGATTATCGGTGATTCTCATAGCAATTCACTTTATCCGGGAATGGTTAATTTATTTGCGGAGAGTACGGAAGTGCTTGCTGGCCTGGGCAGTGGCGGATGTGTGCCATTTCGGGAAATGCTATCCTTTGATCGTAAAACTTCAGAAGAAGATCGGGGGCGTTGCCTTAGTATCATCAGTCAGGCCCTCGATGCAGCCGGAAATTCTGCCGTGCATACTGTTTTGCTCGTTTCCCGCGGCCCGCTGTACCTGACTGGCAAAGGGTTTGCACCAGATGATTTTGCAGATGAGAAAAATCATGATTGGGTGCTGCATTATCAGGCACATCCGGAATTGGCTGATTACATGTCCGTCTGGGAAACTGCCATGCGCGCTATGCTTGCTGAGCTGGTTTCGGCTGGTAAGCGTGTTATCTTTGTACTTGATAATCCAGAACTGGGCTTTGATCCAAAATCCTGTATTGACTCAAGGCCTTTTCGCCTGACGCCAAAAAATCTTCGTTCTCCTTGTGCTGTGCCTCGTGCTGTTTTCGAGGAACGCAATCGTGACTACCGTACACTGGTAGCCAGGGTGCTGGCTGATTTCCCGCAAGTCGTTCTTATTGATGGCGCCAAACCATTTTGTGATGAACAATGGTGTTGGGCGATGAAGGACGGCAAGATACTTTATTTTGACGATGATCATGTATCGCTTGGTGGAGCGCGGCTTATCGCACAGGAAATCCTCCCATATCTGAATATACCTCATCAATAATATGGTTATATCAGATAGATACCTGCATTTTTTATATGGGGCTGAAAAACAGATGAACTGTTCCTGTTGCCCGATTAAAACAGCAACCTGCCGAGATTGATTTTCATCAGTAGTAGAAATGCGCTTTACTGTCCAAGCCAGCAGCCGGTAACAGATGTTTTTTTAGGGGTGACCAGGTTTCCGGTGAGCTGAAGTGCGCCTGTTTTCTCTGCAATGAGTGGAGCCGGGCGGCTTAACCCCATGCTTAACTCATGCTTGAGCCAAAAGATATTTCTGTTATATACTGCCGGCTGCAGCATGGTTTTTGTAAAAATTTTAAAGGGAACTTTTATAATGAAATCTGTTTACGCAGTTGCTATTGTCGCAGCAGTTTTACTGACAGCATGCGGACGTCCTTCGCAAGCACTCCCAGAAACTGAAAAAGCAAATTACGAAAAAATCATTTCTGGTCAAAAATTAGAATGCCCACATGGCTTGGATGGAAATGGTAATTGCCTGAAAGAAGGTGATAGTGGTATCCCTGCAGCACACTAAGCTAAAAATCTTCAAAAAAGGACCGCCTTTTTAGGCGGTTTTTTTATGGCTGCCGTTTTCGTTTGTATGGAAACCTGCCAAGCCCTGGTGGCGTGAGCCGGTTTGTTTGCAGATGAGTAGAACTACCTGCTTGCCTGTTTCCAGCACCCGGAAAAGGCGCTGGAACTGGTGGAGTGGAGGAGCCGGACGGTTATTCTACTTGAGCTGTTCCCGCAGCAGGTTAAGGATGCGTTGCGCTATTTCTGATCCTTCAGCAATCCCGTTTGTATTGAGGACACTGATTTCACTGTTCAATCCGACTTCGCTTACTTTGATCTGGTATTTTTCAGCAGTGGAATCTTTTTCGGTATCGTTTGACCAGAAAACCAGTTTGGAGAGTAGGCCTTTACCTGCAGCGGCTTTGCGGTTTTCTTCATCAGGGCTGATATACCGGACAAAATAGATTCCACTTGAGCGATCCCGGTCTTCCACGGTAAAGCCAATCCGGTCAAGCGCGTTACCTGCCCGCCGCCATGCACGATCAAATGGTTCTTTTACGATTAGTACACCTTTCCGGGTTTTGTCGAGGAAAGCTCGTTCTTCAACTGTACCGCCGGCAGCAACTTCAGCGGTTGCACGTTCTTCGTCCACACCAAAACGTTGCATCAGGCGGCTGAGCATTTCTGCTTCCAGCTCAGGATCAGATTTGCGTGGCTGCCAGATAGTACGGTTAGTGTTGCGATCAGCCAATACCTCAACCATGCCCCGGTGGCTGATATAAATCTCGGTTGTGCCAGGCTGCGGCTGTTCCAGGCGGGTACGGAACTTGTCCCGCTCGGCTGTGGAGTAAAGGCTGTCAAGGAAAGTCGACAACGCGCTGCGGATAAGATCCTGAGGAATTTTGGCACGATTTTCCGCCCAGTCAGTTTCCATAATCCCGATATCAGGTGCTTCCACCTTGAGCAGAAAACCCATGTCTTGCCAGAATTCTTTGATAACCGGCCATACTGCTGCGGGATCACGAGGTACGACCAGCCAGCGCTGTGTGCCTGATCGTTCAATATGGACGCCGTTCTGTAAATCAGTGGCGGAAAGTACAGTTGATCTTGCCGGATCTCTTGATTGTCCGTTACGTGCGCTGTTGTAAGCAGAGAACGTGGCACTGCCGGAAGCATCCAGGTCCGGGATGGCAAAACGATCATTGGTTTCCGGGCTGGTCAGATCAGGTGGAACTTCCAGCGGGGGCAGCTTTCCGGCCGATTTATAATCTATCTTTTTATTTTCGGGTAACAGGTTGCAACCTGAAACCAGGGCAGCCAACGTAATGTTTGCAATCAGAATGGTTGCCAGATGCTTGTTGCGCATGAATAAACCCTTAAACTGTAATACCAGCCTGGAGCATGGCTTTCCTGACCAGTTCATGGTGCTGGCTGGACAGAATCGTCAATGGCAAGCGTAAACTGTCATTGACCAGCCCCATTCTTGCCACAGCCCATTTAACCGGGATTGGATTGGCCTCGACAAACAGGTCTGTATGCAGTTTGAATAGCCGGGTGTTGATCTCCCGTGCCCGTGCTAAATCACCGGCAAAAGCAGCGGTACACATTTCATGCATTAATCTGGGAGCGACATTGGCGGTAACCGAGATAATGCCATGCCCGCCGAGTAATAATAATGCCAGTGCAGTGGCGTCATCGCCACTGTAAACCGCAAAGTTGTCCGGAATACGCTGCAGCAAATCACACCCGCGTGCAATATTGCCGGTAGCATCCTTGATGCCGACGATACCGGGTATTTGTGCCAGTCGTAATGCGGTATCGTTGCCAATATCTGCTACAGTTCGTCCCGGTACGTTATACAAAATCATCGGAATATCGACTGCTTCAGCGATTGCTTTGAAATGCCGGTATAACCCTTCCTGGGTAGGTTTGTTGTAATAGGGTGCGACAGATAGGCAGGCATTTGCACCGGCATTTTTCGAGAAAACTGTCAGCTCGATTGCTTCTCGTGTTGAGTTGGCGCCTGTTCCGGCGATGATCGGGATGCGTCCGGCAGCATGCGAGACAGCCGTGCGAATCAGCAGATGATGTTCATCGAAATCGACGGTGGGGGATTCACCCGTAGTGCCAACCACGACGATACCATCGGTTTTTTGTTCAATATGAAAGTCGATCAGGGCGCAGAACCTGTCCAGATCCAGCGCCCCATCTTCGAGCATGGGAGTGACAACAGCTACCAGACTGCCTTTGATCATGGCATATTATCCATCTGAAAATAATGGCCGTTATTCTACCCGAAACAGCCTGTCTTCATTCAATTTCAGCGACTGCCTGCCTGTGCGGCCTGGTGCTGTGCAGAGAATTGCATGCGGCCGCTGCTGTATTCCACCAGAATACTGTCCCCTGCAGAGAAATGGCCTTCCAGCAACTCTTTTGCCAGTGGATTTTCGATCTGGGCCTGAATTGCACGCTTCAGTGGCCGTGCACCGAATACCGGATCAAACCCGGCTTCTGCCAGTTTTTCCAGTGCCGATTCCGTAACCACCAGCTTCATTTCCATCTGTGCCAGTCTTTTACCCAGATTGCTCAGTTGAATCTGCGCAATCGACTTGATATGGGCTTCACCGAGTGAATGGAAAACGACAACTTCATCAATGCGGTTGATGAATTCCGGCCGGAAATAGGTTTTAACCTCACCCATTACCGCCAGCTTGATTACCTGATAATCATCCCCGCTCATTTGCTGAATCATCTGTGAACCCAGGTTGGAAGTCATAACGATAACCGTATTTTTGAAGTCCACAGTGCGTCCCTGGCCGTCTGTCATTCGTCCATCATCCAGCACCTGCAGCAGGACGTTGAACACATCCGGATGAGCTTTTTCCACTTCATCCAGTAAGATAACAGAGTAGGGTTTACGCCTTACCTGTTCAGTCAGATAGCCGCCTTCCTCGTAACCGACATACCCTGGAGGCGCCCCGATCAGGCGTGCAACCGAGTGCTTCTCCATGAATTCGGACATATCCACCCGGATCAGGTGTTCTTCGGAATCGAACAGGAATCCTGCCAGTGCCTTGCACAGTTCGGTCTTACCCACGCCGGTCGGCCCCAGAAACAGGAAAGATCCATAAGGCCGGTTGGGGTCGGCCAGTCCCGAACGGGAGCGTCGGATCGCATCAGAAACCAGACGGACGGCTTCATTCTGACCGATGACTCGTTCATGCAATTTGTCTTCCATGAATAATAGTTTTTCACGCTCGCCCTGCATCATTTTGGATACCGGGATGCCGGTGGCGCGTGAAACTACCTCAGCAATTTCTTCAGCACCTACCTGGGTACGGAATAATTTGGGCTGTGACACTTCTTCAGCTGATTCAGCGTGATGAAGCTGCTCGGCAAGCTGCGCTTCCAGTTGCGGGATACGCCCGTACAGCAGTTCCGATGCCTTTTGCAAATCCCCTTTGCGGCGTGCGGCTTCTTCTTCCCGACGCAGTTTTTCGAGCTCTTCCTTGATTTCCTGTGAGCCTTTTGCACGGGATTTTTCTGCTTTCAGAATTTCATCCAGATCAGCGTATTCGCGCTCCAGTTTCCCGATTTCTTCTTCAAGTAACGCCAGACGTTTTTTCGATGCTTCGTCCTTTTCCTTTCTGATAGCTTCACGTTCTATTTTCAGCTGGATTAAACGCCGATCGAGCTTATCCATCACTTCCGGCTTGGAATCCTGTTCCATACGAATACGGGCAGCGGCCTCATCGATCAGATCAATGGCTTTGTCCGGCAGAAAGCGGTCAGTGATATAGCGATGAGAGAGTTCAGCTGCGGCAACAATGGCCGGATCTGTGATTTCCACGCCGTGATGCAATTCATATTTTTCCTGCAAGCCGCGCAGGATGGCGATGGTTGCTTCCACGCCGGGTTCATCTACCAGCACTTTCTGGAAACGACGTTCCAGCGCAGCATCTTTTTCAACATATTTTCGGTATTCATCCAGCGTGGTTGCGCCGACACAGTGCAGCTCACCGCGTGCCAGCGCCGGCTTGAGCATATTGCCCGCATCCATTGCCCCTTCCGCCTTGCCGGCCCCTACCATCGTATGCAATTCATCAATGAATACAATGGTGCGACCTTCATCCTGTGCCAGCTCTTTCAGTACCGCTTTCAGCCGTTCCTCAAATTCGCCACGGTATTTGGCACCTGCCAGCAGTGCAGCCATATCCAGTGACAGTACGCGTTTGTTTTTCAGTGTTTCAGGTACTTCCCCGTTGACGATACGCTGTGCCAGTCCTTCCACGATGGCGGTTTTACCGACACCGGGCTCACCAATCAGGACGGGATTGTTTTTGGTGCGTCGCTGCAATACCTGGATTGTCCGGCGGATTTCGTCGTCACGGCCAATTACAGGGTCAAGCTTGCCGGAACGTGCCCGTTCGGTCAGATCCAGCGTGTATTTTTTCAACGCTTCACGGCTGCCTTCCGCTTCGGCATCGGTTACCTTTTCTCCGCCGCGCACAGAAGTGATCGCCTGCTCCAGTGCTGTGCGTGCGGCTCCATACTGCTTCAGCAATCGCCCGGTTTCGCCTTTGTCTTCCAATACTGCCAGCAGAAACATTTCCGAGGCAATGTACTGATCACCCCGTTTTTGTGCTTCTTTATCTGTCAGATTGAGCAGATTGGCCAGATCACGGGATACATTAATTTCTCCACCCGTACCTTCCACTTTCGGCAGGGTTTTCAGGCTTTGTGTCAGTGCTTCGCGCAATGGCTGAACATTTACGCCGGCCCGCTGCAGCAGCGAGGTAATGCTGCCATCCTCCTGCTGCATCAGTGCGAGCAGCAGATGCTGTGGTTCGATATAGGGATGATCCTGCCCCAGCGCCATGCTCTGCGCATCGGCGAGTGCCTGCTGAAATTTGGTGGTGAATTTGTCAAATCGCATGTCATCTCCTTAAGTAAGCATTGGAATGCCCCTACTATATGGCGAAACAGTGAAATTTCAACCCGGCGGCGCAATTAACAGGCCATCTCTTTTCTTGCGCAATGTTCCGGGTAGTGAGAGGCGTTATAATCAGCTCTTTTTAATAGAACAAGACGATTGTCTTGAGCCGTTTTATGTCTTCCACACCCGAATTGTTTCAAAGGACGCCATGGTTAAATGGCGAAGCTATCGAAGCCAAACGTGCAGAGCTGCGCGCCTATTTTCATACGACGCTGGACAGGTACGAACAGTTATTTGAGACCTTGCGCAACAATGAGGCTTATTACAAAAAGCCGATTGCGTTACGTCACCCGCTGATTTTTTATCTGGGCCACACTGCTACTTTTTTTGTCAACAAACTCGTCCTGGCGGGTGTACTGGCGGAGCGTATTGATCCGCGGCTGGAATCCATCTTTGCCGTGGGTGTGGATGAGATGAGCTGGGATGATCTGGATGCCACGCATTATGACTGGCCGGCAGTTGAGGAGGTAATGGCCTACCGCCGCAGCATGCGTGCGAAAGTGGATGGCCTTATCAGTTCATTGCCATTAACGTTGCCGATTACATGGGAGAGTCCGTGGTGGGCAATTGTAATGGGAGTGGAACATGAGCGTATTCATCTTGAAACTTCCTCTGTCCTGATTCGTCAGCACAAACTCGAATATGTACAGCCTCATCCCGCCTGGCAGCCTTGTCGCGAGAGCGGCAGTTCGCCAGAGAACAGGATGGTTACTGTCCCGGCAGGGAAAGTGGTGCTGGGCAAGGATAAAACCGATCCCGTTTACGGTTGGGATAATGAGTATGGCCATCATGAGGCGGAAGTGTCCGATTTTCAGGCCAGCTGTTATCTGGTCAGTAACCGGGAATTTCTTGGTTTTGTCGAAGCGCAGGGCTACAAAACAGATAGTTACTGGGAGGAAGAGGGGCTGGCATGGCGGAAATTTAGCGGTGCGGCTCATCCGACATTCTGGATACAGCAGGGGGATCAATGGCAGTTGCGCCTGATGACACAGGAAATACCGATGCCATGGAACTGGCCGGTAGAGGTCAACTACCATGAAGCCAAGGCATTCTGTAACTGGAAAGCAAAAACAGTCGGGAAGCCGGTGCGTTTACCCACTGAAGATGAATGGTATCGTTTATATGAGGTTGCCGGGCTGAGCGAAGTCCCCCGTACTGAACGGGCACAAGGCAATATTCATCTGGATTACTATGCGTCCAGCTGTCCGGTGGATAAATTTCGGCAGGGTGAGTTTTTTGATGTTGTCGGTAATGTCTGGCAGTGGACTGAAACACCTATGCATCCGTTCCCCGGTTTTGAGGTGCATCCGTTGTACGATGATTTCACCACACCCACTTTTGACGACCGGCATAATCTCATCAAGGGTGGATCATGGATTGCGTGCGGCAATGAATCCATTCGTGCATCACGTTATGCATTCCGCAGACATTTTTTCCAGCATGCTGGTTTCCGTTACGTGATTTCGGCCGCGTCTGCTGAACATCACAGCTCGCACTATGAAACGGATGAGCTGTTATCGCAGTATGCTGAATTTCATTATGGCGATACTTATTTTGATGTGCCCAACTTCCCGGCCACTCTGGCAAAGCTGGCGATTACTGCCATGGAAGATCGCCCGGCGCGTACAGCACTTGATCTGGGGTGTGCTTCCGGACGAGCCACATTTGAGCTGGCACGTCATTTTGAGCATGTCACCGGTGTTGATTTTTCGGCACGTTTTATCAATCAGGGCGTCATGCTGGCAGAACATGGCATTCTGCGTTATACCCTGACAGATGAAGGGGAGCTGGTTTCTTACCGGGAATGCACGCTTGCCGGATTGGATTTGAAAGAAGTTAAACACAAGGTGGAGTTTTTTCAGGGGGATGCCTGTAATCTCAAGCCGATACTGACCGGCTATGATCTGATTCTGGCAGCCAATCTGATCGATCGGTTGTATGAGCCTGCCAGATTCCTGACTGCGGTGCATGAACGGCTGAACAAAGGCGGGCTGTTATTGCTGGCTTCGCCTTATACCTGGCTGGAGGAACACACCAAACGGGAACATTGGGTGGGTGGTTTCAAACGGGATGGTGAAAATTTCACAACGCTGGACGGCCTGAAAGAAATGCTCAACAGCCATTTCCGCTTACTTGGAGAACCGCAGCAAGTGCCGTTTGTGATTCGTGAAACCCGGCGTAAATTCCAGCATACGCTGTCAGAAGTGACGCTCTGGGAAAAGATTGCTTGAATAATGACTTTAATCACAATTTCGATCATGAAATTGATCGGGATGGGACATTCAGCACCAAATATGATGGGCGTGAGATAACGTTCGGTCGTCCGGATGTCATGCCATTGTGGGTGGCGGATATGGATTTTGCCGCCCCGGCAGCTGTCACTGAGGCACTGGTTACTCGTGCCACTCATCCTGTTTACGGCTATACACTTTTTCCTGACAGTCTGTATGAATCCCTGATCAGCTGGATGGAATTACGCCATGGCTGGCGGATAGCGCGAGAATGGATTGTCTTCTGTCCGGGCGTGGTGCCTTCGCTGAGCACATCCATCCTTGCGCTGAGCCAGCCGGGTGAAGCTGTCATCGTTCAGCCGCCGGTGTATTACCCTTTCTTCTCAGTGATCAAAAAAACCGGCAGAACGCTGCTGAACAATGCCTTGCAACAGGGGCAGGGGCGTTACAACATGGATTACGCTGACTTGGCACAACAGGCGGTGGCTGCACGCATGCTGTTATTGTGCTCGCCGCATAATCCGGTTGGTCGGGTATGGAGCAGACCGGAACTGGAAAAGCTGTTGGATATCGCCGGACAGCATAATCTGATTATTGTCTCGGATGAAATCCATGCCGATCTGGTTTATCCGGGGAACAAACATCATATCCTTGCCAGTCTGGCAGATTCTCCGGAATCGGTCATTACTGCTGTGGCACCGAGTAAAACCTTCAATATCCCGGGGCTTAATTTATCTGCCCTGATTGTTCCCCATCCGGAATACCGGGCGGCTATCCGGGAGCAACTGGATGTGATGCATGTCAGTGCGGCTAACCCGTTCAGCATTGTGGCATTTGAGGCAGCTTATCGTGCAGGTGGTAAATGGCTGGATGCGTTAATGGTATATCTGGATGTTTCTCGCAAGATGGTGCTGGATTATCTGACCGAGTATCTGCCGCAAATCAGATTGATTCCTTCGCAGGGTACTTACCTGCTGTGGCTGGATTGTCGCGAGTTGGATATGACTGATGACGAGCTCAAATATTTCTTCATCTTTGAAGCCGGGCTCGGACTGAATGCCGGTGTTTCCTATGGCAAAGAAGGCAGTGGTTTCATGCGTATGAACATCGGTACTCCCCGACACCGGATCAGGCAGGCACTGGAGAGCATTCGCGGTGCACTTGAACGAAGAAAAAACAGTGTTTCCTGAAAATAATTGATTTATTGCCCGGGAAAATACTGGTAAATAGATGAATACGGTTGCAACTGTGAGTATGGTGAAGCGGGTAACAGGGGAGAAACAGTACCTCATCTCATCTTTGCAGCATCCATGAGGGTTGTTGAAGTGATCCAGATAAACGGAAACAAAAATAGCAGGTATAAAGATCTGGATGATTGCCATGTCAGCCTGTAGCTTTTTCGCAGCAACATAATTTTGCAGAGGTTGCTTAACTTCTCTGTTTTTCATATTCTGGAATTTCTGCTATGTCTCGTAGCCCCCGGCAAGAATCACTATCTGATCCTGTCAATAGCAGCGAACTCACCATTACCGATGTTCTGACGCACGCAAAACCCCAAACCAAGCAACAGGCAATCTTTCAGCGCCTGATCCGGCAAATTGATGAGCAACGTGCCCAGGTTGCGGAGTGGCACACTTACAGCGAACGCTACGGTCAGCGCGTGGGCAGCGAATTGATGCCCCTGTTTGCACAACTGCGCGAAAAACGTATCGCCATGCTGCATCTGCTTGACACGCAATTTCATCAGAGCAATGTCGTTCGCGGCAAGCAACAGCGCGCAAAGTTATGCGACATTATTCTCAATCTGGCGCATGAGTTGCTGCTTGAACAGCGCGATGAGGAAATCGTGGCGCTGTATGACAGATATAGTGATTTCAGTTATGACGATCAGGCCGGGATTGATAAGGCCGTTTCGCAGGATGTGATCGAAGAACTGTTTGGTGTGCGTCTGGACGATGACAATGCGAATGTCAGCATGGAGGAAATGCTGGCAAAAGCCATGCGCCAACGACAGGAAGAAGAGGTCAGAAATAAAACCGGGTCAGGCTCACGCCGCCGTAAATCAGCCAAACAGGCGGCTGCTGAGGAGAAACGTGCGGCAGTAAAAAAAGAAATCAGCCAGTCCGTGCGTGAAATTTATCGCAAACTGGCCAGCAGCCTGCATCCTGATCGCGCAAGCACTGATCTGACAGTGGATGAGAAAACCACCCTGATGCAGCGCGTCAACCAGGCTTATGATCGGAGCGATTTGCTTGAACTGCTGAATATCCAGCTCGAAATAGAACAGATCGATACCAATTACCTCACCAATCTACCTGATGAACGCATTGAACATTACATTCAGGTACTGCGTGAGCAACTGGCGGAACTCCAGGTGGAGCTTGCGTCGTTATTGATGCCCTACCGGCAGCTGGTGCAGTATACGCAGAAAATCAGGCCGACCCATGTTGACAAGGCAATGGATGCCGAAATCACGCGGCTGGAAATGGATCTGAGGCAAGCTGATATTGACCTCATCGCTTTCCAGGATGCCAAACAGCTCGCGGCCTTCATTAAGTATTATCAGGTGGATAATGGGTTCGACGAGTTTGACGAGTTGCAAATGCTGGGTGATCTACTGAGCAGTTTTTCTGTGCCACCTGCCCGTCGGCGTAAGCGCTAAATACCAATCCGGACATACCTCAACAGCCAGGACAGAAAATCTGATTTTTCAATAATGGGGCCGGAATACAGAACGCTTGTTACACTTATTTCTTGATTCGAGATCTGACCCCGGCCAATACCAGCTACCCGATTAGATCTCACGCCCATTAAGTACTGCTGTCAGGATTTGCGCATCTTCCTTTGACTCAAATAGGAATAGAAGTGTGCAGGCTCCAAATTCTCGCTCAAGCTCTTGAAGGCGAACGGGATGATTGCCTTGGTGAAAACGCGTAGGAGATGAGGATTCATATGGCAGCTGATAGATACCGTACGTCCCTGGGTATGTGTAACGTCCGTCTGCTGCGACTTCACTAGGTATAATTGCTCGTCGAATGATCGATATAATCGAAGCAGTCATCGATAGACTCTCATGAGGCTCAACGTAATTATATATACGACAGTATTCACATCCGCTAAGGATCCTCTGCCAAACTATCTGCGTGGCCGTTACTGCGACTCAAAATGCTCGTTTATTACTTGTACCGCGCTTTTTACTCAGCGCAAGCGCCTCATCCTGGGCCGGCTTCATGGTTACCGGGGGAGTAAGAACAACGGAACTAAACTATCATCTACTGAAAGTAGTGGGTTAGCGCAGCTTGAGTGTAGACGACTCAAATCGTTTACCCGCACCAGGTTAAACGCGCATGAGTCAACGTATTTTATGTGAAACGTGCCGGAAGGTCAGAGAGCAGGGGCGATATAACGCAATACCACGTGAGAAGCGGGATGGAAAGGCAATGTTGTATTCCGGGGCGCTTGACCGTTACTGCGATAGTCCGGATGCCCGCACTCAATACCCACTGGGCCGGTGATGACGGCAGGCTGAGTGGATTTTGGGGTGGCCGCCCGAGGCAATCATGCAGAGTGCCAAGGCGTATCGAACCATGAGTGGCAGTTAACCGGGCTTCGCAGGTTTATTGCAGCATCGGGTTGATGATTTCTTCGATCTGTTTTTTCTTGATTCTTCCCAGGTGGGTATCGACGATCATGCCACTGCGGTCGATTGTGACAGTAAAAGGCAGTGCGCCTTGCGGGTTTCCCATGGCTTCCGCCAGGGTAAAGGCATCGAATTCTCCGACCAGCACCGGGTAGTTAATGTTGAATTCCTTGTGAAATGAAGCCACTTTTTCTGCATCATCTATGGCAACACCGAGAATAACCACATCTTTTTGCTGATACGTTGTATAGGTATCAATTAACTCCGGAATTTCATCACGGCAGGGCAGGCACCAGGTTGCCCAGAAATTAACGATAACAATTTTCCCCCGCCATTTCGACATGGCTTGGGGTGCTCCATTCAGATCAGACAAGGTTGCGCTGAAAAATTTGTCAGCCCCGGCTTTACGGTCCGTGCTCGACATTTGGGTTGTAATGCCCATTTCCCTGGATTTGTAAGCAACGCCGGCTGCCAGTGAAAGGATGGCGACAATGACATAAAACGAAAATTTACTGGGCTTGGACATAAAGTGTTTTCTGAAAAGGAAATTGATATGAGATGCGGATGTGGATCGGTTGTCAGGGAATCTCGGCACGGACCCGTGACCATGTGGGGGCCATGCAGAGATTCCTTAGAGCAGAATTGCATCCAGCACGGTGACAAAATCTTTTTTATCGAGATAGCCAATGATCTTGATATTAGGGATTTCAATCCCCTGCCGGTCGAAGAACAGGATTCCCGGCGGGCCAAAGAGTTTAAAGCGTTTGAGTAATGCGGCATCGTCCGGTGTGCCGTCAGTGACATTGATCTGCACCAGTTCGACATCTTTTAACCGTGCCTGTACCTGTGGATCCGTGAAAGTGAAGCGCTCCATTTCCTTGCAGGAAATACACCAGTCGGCATAAAAATCGATCATGACATAACGCCCCCGGGATTGCCGGATGAGTTCATCCAGCTCGGCCACTGTTTTAATCTGCCTGAATGGCAGTGGTTCAGCTGTGCTTGCGGAAGCTTCGGCAGGTTGCCCGGCAGGTGCGGCTGCGAGAGTGAGTCTGGATAAGGGTTGCAAAATATCCCGGCTTCCGGAGAGTACGCCAATGAGCAGGGCGATGCCTACCAGCAGAGCAATTACACCGACACCTTTGAGAAATTTATTGGAGCCCGATGCATGGCCGGGCAGTGGATCCAGTGCATGCAGATAGATTGCTGAAATAATCAGCAGCGCTGCCCAAAGCAGCATGTGTACAACTTCTGTGATGACAGGCGAGATTAGCCAGATGGCTACTGCCAGCAGCAGGACTCCAAAGAACTGCTGGACAGATTTCATCCATGCACCGGACTTGGGCAGCAGTGCGCCGGCTGAAATCCCCAGTAACAGTAATGGCACACCCATCCCTAATGCCATGACAAACAATGCAGAGCCACCCAGGACAACATCACGTGTCTGGCTGATATAAATCAGTGCGCCAGCCAGTGGAGCGGCGACGCAGGGACTGACGATCAGAGCGGACAGTGCACCCATTCCAAATACACCAGCCAGCTGACCCCCTTTGAAATGCCCCGTTTCTTCAGTCAATCTGTTTTGTATGGAAGAGGGCAATCGCAGTTCATAGAAGCCAAACATCGAAAAAGCAAGCACAACGAAGATCAGCGCAAAAGAGCCCAGTACCCAGGCATTTTGCAGTGCAGCGGACAGCATGGCACCGGATAAACCTGCTGCTGCGCCGGCGATGGCGTAAGTAATCGACATGCCCAGCACATAGGCCAGAGCAAGCATGAATCCACGCAGCTTGGACATCTGCTGTCCTTTGCTGGCGATAATTCCGGACAGGATCGGCAGCATGGGAAATACGCAGGGTGTAAAGGCGAGCAGTAAGCCGATGCCGAAAAAGCCACTCAGGATCAGCCAGAAATTACCACTGGCGAACAGGCGTTCTATTTTGTAAGACTCGGTTTCAAATAATGGCGCATTGCCACCGGGTGTCTGGAATAACCCGGCTGCAGCATCGGTACCGGCGGATGCCCGGGCATCCCCGCTGATCGTGCCGGCAACGGTATCAACCGCAGCTTTAACAGCCGGCAGGAGGATGTCGTTTACCTTGTTGATTGGCGCATAGCACACGCCGACAGGTTCATTGCATCCCTGATAGGTGGAGGACAGGGTGAGCGCTTCCGGGGAAGCAGCGTCCCGGTTCAGTGAGATAATGGCTTCGAGTGGCTGATAATAAACTTCAGTCTGACCAAAGGCAGGGTCCTGCTTCATTTTGCCGGCTGGCAAAGTTACCTTGCCAATATGTACGCCTGCACTTCTCGACTCAAACTTAATTTTATCCCGATAGAGGTAGTAATCTTTGGCGGGTGTCAGGCGGGCAATCAGTGTGTGATCATCTCGGGCCTCAAGTGACAGTTTGAAAGCCTCATCCGGGGGCAGCAGTTCCTGCTCGACCTGTTCGGAGGTGACTCCCAGCTGTTGCAGGATGTTCATCAATCCGCCTGACTGGTTTTCCTCGGCCAGGACATGGGTACTTATCAGACTCAGTAGCAGTAAAGCAGTTTTTATCCAGTGCATTGGTTATCTCGGTCAAATATTGGGTTCAGTTGTTTCGTGAGCAATCCACTGTAAATAAGCAGACAGCCCGTTATCAACAGGGACAGCAATAATTTCGGGGAGTTCGTAGGGGTGTAGTGATTTGATAGCTTGTTCTACAGCCTCGTAACGTTGCCGGGTGGTTTTAATCAGAACCGGGAATTCGCTGGCTGCTTCGATCTGATTCTGCCACCGGTAAACGGAGGTGCCCTCTTGCAGAATATTGACGCAGGCAGCCAGTCTGCGATCAACCAGTAATTCTGCCAGCTCCCTGGCATGTGCATTATCCGGGAAGCTGGTCAGAACAAGCAGAATTTGCGGTGATCCGGTCATTTTTATGTGGTTCCGGGAGCGGCCACCCCGGCAGGTAGTCTCGAATTTCTGTGATATTCTACTGTAGTAAGCGAAATTTCTCGTGGCAATCAACAAGAATGGTGTGAAGCGATATGATGAAAAATCTGTTTGTATTACTCCAGTCCATTACGATTATTTTCCCTATCAGTGTTTTCTTTGCTTATATCATTATGGACGAGGGAGATCAGTTTACCTACGCGCATTATCTGGCGACGACACTGAGTGCTTTTCCTTTTTGCATGGTGCTGCTGATCAAATATTTCATATCCGGGTTTGATAAGAAGTAATTTAGGTTCGTCGGAACAGATAAAGAAGCGATATCCGCAATATCCGGGTTGCCCGCCGGCGTCTATGATATTGTCCTGTTTCTGCAACCGGGATTACAGATGACATGAACAAACTGACTTATCTTTTCGTTACGCTTCTGCTGTTTTTTTCAGTACTGCCGCTGGCTGCTCAAGCAGAAAAAGGCTACGCAAGCGATCAGGTTGAAGTACTGATGCGAACCGGTCCTACTCAACAGCATGCGATTGTACGTGTGCTGAAAAGTGGTGCGGAGCTGGAGGTGCTGGAACGTGATCAGAGCAAAGGATATACCAGGGTTAAAACTGCTGGCGGGGCAGAAGGCTGGGTGCTGTCCCGGCATTTGATGGCAGATCCGGCTGCTCGTGAGCTGCTTGAAAAGTTAGGTAATGATTTCTCCGGGGGCGGCAGCAAGCTGGATAATCCCCGTGCTCAGGCTGACCTGATCCGGCATGAATTTGAGACGCTGACCAGACGGGCGGTTAATCTTGAGAAAGATAACAAGCGGCTGGAAGCGGAATTGGCCAGTATCAGACAGTTATCCGCCAATGCGGTGCAGTTAAGTGACCAAAACCGGGAAATGCGCCAACAGACGGCTGGTTTGAAGGAGAAGCTTGGCAAGCTTGAGCAGGAGAATCACACGCTCAGTGAAAAGATTCAGCGTGAATGGTTTTTTGCCGGGGCACTGGTACTGTTTTCCGGGTTGGTTATTGGGTTGATTGTTCCTCGCATTCAATGGCGCAAACGATCACGTTTCAGCGATTTCTGAAAAGGCTGATGTGCTCATCGCTGAACCAGTGCGCTTGGATGCTGAATTCGTATTGAAAAATGATCCTTCCTGCGAGACACCCAGCCACGCACTTCAAGCGGTTTGTTCAGATAAGTTTCCAGAGGTGGAAACAAGGCTCGATCGCGATTGTCGATGGTAAGCTCGAGGTTGTCACTGATAACAAGCCGGGTAAATTGGCGACTCTTTTTAAGTGTCCTGATTCTCACCAGATAACGCTGCCAGCCAAATGGTTTTTCAGTTAACCGGGTCAGTGGATGTGGCTGATAGTATTTCATTGACCAGATCCCGAGCTTCCTGGCTTCTGCCTGTTGCTGTGCCCTGATGATGGTATCGGTATGCAGCAGGTTGGGTGGTATCGGGCTGGCTGCGGCTAATCCCTTTTCTACCAGGGAAAGGTTGATGTGTTCTCCATCCGGAAGATATAAATGGGCGAGTATCCGCCTGTAGTGGTCATATTTTTGCTGATCGTGTTCCAGATATACATTGCGTCCCTGTAATTTTGCCTGCAGCCATTTTTTTGCATCCAGTCCTCCCGGCTCTCCCGGATGATACCGGTTCTCAATTTCCGGTGCGTTGATACCTAACAGCCTTACCCGTTCGTTATTCTCAAGAACGACGGTATCGCCATCGATAACTCTGGTAACGCGATGTTTGCTGCGAACCGGCCGGACGGACAATTGCAAAACTTTTGCCGCAGGCGATGGGGTTTCTGAATAAAGGGTTCGGCCATACGTATCGGTAGAGCGATAGATGGTTTCAGTCAGGCCGAACTGGGCGTGCAGGAGAAACAGCAGGACGGCAAAGCAGTGAATTTTGCTGAAAGAGAATGATGCGGTGCGTTGTATTCGGAGGGCTCTGGTAAAATGCATGGATTAAAACAGGTTGGAATTTTATTCGGGTTGAAAGGGTTGTGCGCCAGCAATGGTAAGAAAATGCAGCCCCGAAGGTATTATGCACGACACTGAAATTTTGGAAGGCAGGAAACAAATTGGCTGACAGCCCGTTGATTGAATTCAGGAATGTTAATTTCTCCTATGGCACCCGGCCTGTTCTGAAAGGTGTCGATATGAGCATGTCCCGGGGGCAGGTGATTGCCATCATGGGGGGTAGCGGATCAGGCAAGACTACGCTGCTGCGCCTGATTGGCGGCGAAGTCAGCCCGTCTGCGGGCTCTGTCAGTGTGGCAGGTCAGACTGTGCATGAACTGAGCCGGGATGAGCTGTTCAGGCTGCGGCGCAAAATGGGCATGCTGTTCCAGTTTGGTGCCCTGTTCACGGATTTGTCGGTATTTGACAATGTCGCTTTTCAGATGCGCGAACATACCGATTTACCCGAGTCAATGATTCGGGATCTGGTGCTGATGAAGTTACACGCTGTCGGGTTGCGTGGTGCGCATCATCTGATGCCGGCCCAGCTTTCCGGTGGGATGGCACGACGTGTGGCATTAGCACGCTCGATCGCGCTGGATCCCATGCTGGTGATGTTTGATGAGCCGTTTGCCGGCCTGGATCCGATTTCGTTAAGTGTTGTGGGTGGCTTGATCCGTCGTTTGACCGATACGCTCGGCATGACTTCCATTCTGGTGACGCATGATGTTCAGGAGTCGCTGCAGATTGTCGATTATGTTTATTTTCTGGCGGATGGCGTGATTACCGCGCATGGGACACCGGATGAGGTGCGCGAATCAAAAGTACCGTTTGTTCATCAGTTTGTGCATGGTGAAACAGATGGCCCGGTACCATTTCATTATCAGGCACAGACGTATTCGCAGGATCTGGGTATAGGTGTGATGAAAAGTGTCTGATCGAATTCTGGCGGTATGAATAACAGGAATTACCGGTTTGGTTAAGCAGCTTAAAGTCTTTATTGAATCAGTTGGTCACAGGGTAGTCGACAGCATTTGGCGACTCGGGTATGCGACCCGGTTTATATTGCTGGTTCTGTTGAAATCTGTCCCCGGTTTTCTGCGTTTCCGCCTGATTACACGTGAGATTTATTTTGCCGGTGTCCTGTCGCTCATCATTATTCTGGTATCCGGGCTGTTTGTCGGTATGGTGCTGGGTTTGCAGGGCTATGAAACCCTGCAGAAATTTGGATCCGAATCTGCTGTGGGGACGCTGGTGGCATTGTCTCTCGTGCGAGAGCTGGGCCCTGTCATCGCTGCATTACTGTTTGCCAGCCGTGCCGGTTCGGCCATGACAGCTGAAATCGGTTTAATGAAGGCAACTGAGCAGCTGGCTGCCATGGGAATGATGGCAATTGATCCGATTGCACGTATCATCGCGCCCAGATTCTGGGGGGGGGTGTTTTCCATGCCGCTGCTGGCAGCAATGTTCTCTGTTACAGGCATATTTGGCGGGTATCTGGTGACAGTGGTTTTTATCGGTGTGGATGAAGGATCTTTCTGGTCCCAGATGCAGAGCGCAGTTGATTTCCGTTATGACATTGTGAACGGCGTCATCAAAAGCGGTTTCTTTGGGGTGGTGGTAACAGCCATCGCTGTGTTTGAAGGGTTTGATGCACCCCCCACAGCGGAAGGTGTATCGAGAGCAACGACTCGTACAGTGGTCACTTCTGCACTTGCAATTCTTGGGCTGGATTTCGTTCTAACTGCGTTTATGTTCAGAGGAGTAAGTTGATGCAACGAACCATGATGGATTTTTGGGTGGGGCTGTTCGTCATGGCAGGTATCGGTGCATTACTGATACTTGGGCTAAAAGCGGGGAATCTGACTGATTTCCAGCCGGAGGGGAGTTACAGGCTGGTGGGAAATTTTGAGAATATTGGTGGCCTGAAGGTAAGAGCGCCCGTAAAAAGTGCGGGTGTGGTGGTAGGGCGGGTGGCGGATATTCAGTTCAGTACACAAACCTATGATGCCGTGGTCACTATGAAGGTGGATACGCATTACCAGTTCCCGAAAGATACTTTTGCCAGTATTTTGACATCCGGGTTGCTGGGCGAGCAATACGTCGGGCTATTGCCGGGAGGGGATGAAGAGATGCTCAAGGATGGTGAAAAAATCATGAAAACCAACTCGGCTATTGTGCTTGAGGATATGATCGGGCGTTTTCTGTTCGATAAGGCTTCAGAAAAAAAGGATACTGATCCAAAAATTTGAAACAGGTGATAAATATGAAAATATCCATTGGTAACTTTATTTTATTGTCATTGCTGGCGATTGCGCTGCCTGTAGCGGCACAAAACTCGTCACCGGATGCCCTGATCAGAAGTACGGTTGATGAAGTGGTGACTATCCTGAAACAGGATGACGGGATCAGAGAGGGGAATCAGGACAAGGTATTAAATCTTGTCCGGGAGAAAATACTGCCCCATTTCAACTTTACACGTATGACGCAGCTGGCAATGGGCAAGAACTGGTCTCAGGCAGATCAGGAACAGAAAAAATCGCTGGTAAAGGAATTTCGTACGTTGCTGGTGAGGACCTATTCCAATTCGCTGACAACATACCGTGATGAAGTCATCAAGGTAACCCCGACTAATATTGGCCCGCAGGATACAAAAGCGACGGTTAAAACCCTGGTGATTCAGGGAGGGGGAAAGCAGTCTGTCCCAATTGACTACGCCATGGAAAAAAATGAGAACACCTGGAAGGTATACGATGTGACTGTTTCCGGAGTTAGCCTGGTTACCAATTATCGGGGAACTTTTAACAGCCAGATCAAGAATGGGGGGGTAAATGGTCTGATTGCCGCGCTTGCGGAGAAAAATATGTCTGTACGGGGAAAATAAGGTGGCAGCCGGAAAGACGGATGCACATATCCGTTTGGAGGGCCCCCGGCTTTTAGTTGGCGGCCCGGTAACTTATGATACGGTGACCGGTATCGCCCGTGCGGGTGAAGCGGCAATTAAAACCAGTGCTGTACTGGTTGATCTGGCGGAAATTACGCAGGTGGATTCCTCGGCCGTCAGCATGTTGCTGGAATGGGTGCGCAAAGCACAGGCCTATGGTCAGAAGATCAGATTTATCAATCTGCCGGTAAACCTGGCAAGCCTGGTTGAGTTATACGATGTGAATGATCTGATCCCGGTTGCCGGTCCGGGCGAGCTTCTCTGATTTCGTGCCGCAGCGACACCGTGGAACACTCTGATTCTGTCACTGTTCAATGACTCCGGCTATCGAGGTACAGCAACTCAGCAAACGTTATGGCAAGCTGATTGCACTGGATAATCTTGATCTGACGGTGCAGCCGGGGGAATTTTTTGCACTGCTGGGTCCAAACGGAGCGGGTAAAACCACATTAATCAGTATCCTGGCAGGTTTGACCCGAGCCAGCCAGGGGACAGCCAGCATCATGGGATACGATGTATTGACCGAGTATTCCGAAGCCCGGAAAAGATTGGGAGTGGTGCCACAAGAGCTGGTGTACGATCCTTTTTTCACTGTACGTGAAATGCTGGTGATCCAGTCAGGTTACTTCGGAATTAAACGAAATGATGCCTGGATCGATGAGATTCTGCAGCACCTCGATCTTTCTGATCGGGCCCATACCAATGTGCGTGCGCTGTCAGGCGGTATGAAACGGCGTTTGCTGATTGCGCAGGCGCTGGTGCATAAACCGCCGGTCATCATCCTGGATGAACCCACCGCAGGGGTGGATGTGGATTTACGCCAGAGCTTATGGCAGTTCATCCGGCAACTCAATCTTGAAGGTCATACGGTTGTGCTGACCACGCATTATCTGGAAGAAGCCGAGGCGCTGTGTAACCGCGTAGCAGTGCTCAAGCAGGGAAGAATCGTGGCGCTCGACAGTATGCATAGCCTTGTGCGCAGCACCAGGGACTATACATTGGAATTGCGTTTATCCACCGACATCTTGCCACCCGGGTTAACTATATGGCCAGGTAAGCATAATGGTTGTCTGCATAGTCTGAAAATAAAGGAATACACCGAGATTGAAACAATACTGGCGATATTGCGTCAGTCCGGAATACAGGTGCTTGACATGCAGCTGCTCCAGCCAGACCTGGAGACAGTGTTCATGAAAATTACGGGATCTGATGCAGCGGGTGATTCATGATTGGCTTCTATACCCTGTTTTATAAAGAGTTGTTACGTTTCTGGAAAGTCAGTCTCCAGACTATACTGGCGCCGGTTTTATCCAGTCTGCTTTATCTGCTGATTTTTTCACACGTATTGTCAGCGCGCGTTGAGGTTTATGACGGTGTTCCTTATACCGGTTTCCTGATCCCGGGACTGGTCATGATGGCTGTTTTACAAAATGCTTTTGCCAATTCATCTTCCAGCCTGATTCAGTCGAAGATAACCGGAAATCTGGTATTTATTCTGCTGTCGCCGCTTTCCTATCTGGAAATTTTTCTGGCTTATGTCAGTGCTTCCACGTTGCGTGGGCTGATTGTCGGTCTGGGAGTATATGCGGTAGCCGCCTGGTTCTATTCATCACCATTGCAATCAATACTCTGGGTGGTTTTATTTGCATTGCTTGGCAGTGCTCTGCTGGGCGTGCTGGGTATGATCGCCGGGATTATGTCAGACAAGTTTGATCAGCTGGCGGCATTCCAGAATTTTATCATTCTTCCATTGACGTTTCTTTCCGGGGTGTTTTATTCCATCCACTCTCTGCCGCCAATATGGCAGTTTTTATCACATTTCAACCCGTTTTTTTACATGATTGATGGTTTCCGCTACGGCTTTTTTGGTGTCTCCGACATTTCACCCTATATCAGCGTGATCGTTGTATTGTGCTGTCTTGCAGTCATGTCAGGCTGGACATTGTGGATGCTGAAGAGCGGCTACAAAATTCGTTCGTAAATATTTTGATATTCGGGAAATACAGGAGTAAATATGGTTACAGCAGAATCAATCGAACATTCAATCAAAACTGCGTTACCCTGCACCTGGATCAGGGTGGAGGGGGATGATGGCCATCATTTTGGCGCTATTATCGTCAGTGAGCTGTTTCAGGGTAAGAGTACGGTCAAACAGCATCAACTGGTTTACCAGGCGCTCGGTGAACGGATGCGCGAGGAAATTCATGCGCTATCAATGAAGACCTACACCCCGGAGCAGTGGGAAGCAGCAAAAACATCGAGCTGACAAATCCATAACACCTCCATGTAACACACCCTGATTGACCACCCGGATGGACGAGATATCCGGCAAACAGGCCAGTCAGTAAATCTGCTGCTCTGTCAGGCGCTGTACAAGTGCGACATATTGTCGCACTTGTACAGCCGATCTCTTGAAAAATAATCTTTTTCTTTTATAAATTTCCATTTTTTTCAAATGGTTATCCTGTTTTTCTGAAACTGGAAGGCCTTCATTTTTTAGCAGGTGTGACAATTTGTCGCATTGTTATCCGCTTATGCCAGTCAGATAATATTTCCCAGCTGTTTGTCATCCTCGTTAAAAAACAGTTGCTGCAGATATTACCTGTCGCCATCTTTTACAGATTATTGAGAAGGTAGGGTGGGTTCTGGTATCACAGCAGATCAATCGCCTGGTTTTGATAAATAAAAGGGTAAATACATGAAGAAACGCAAACTGGAATTATCATTATTTTCATTAGCAATAACGATGTTATTGGGGATCGGGCAGGAAACATCTGCACATACTCGTTTTGAAACCGGAACAGTAAGCGAAGGTGTCAGAATCACGAATAACGTGGTGATTGGGCATCCCTGCGGAACCAATCCTGTGATTGGGACTTCTGTTGTGTTTCCGGATGGTGCTGATTCAACCGTTTTAATTGACGGCCAGCCTCAAGGTAATCTGTTGACAGATTTTATATCAAACTGGAGTGATAGCATTCGACCTTTGCTGAGTCGCGCGGCTTTTGATTACGTAAAACCCAAGCAGGATGCAGCCAAAAAAGTTGTCGGGTTCTGGGCAGCGGGCGGCCCGGGGATGCCGGAAGGAATGGTGGCTTATGTTCCTTTCCGGTTGAATGCAGTTAACATCGCGAAGAGTTCTTGTGCGAAAAGTGTAACCTTCCAGGTATCTATTGTTGATATTTGCCAGATCACAGGCCCTGGCGGATTGCAGACAGAGGGTGTAGTGGATCTGTGGACACATAACGATCTGGGCACAATTTATGACAGTAAAGCAGAGGGAGGGCCTGCTCCATTGAAGATAACCCGTAACCTGACCGCCAACCCGTTACCTGAGTCGTGCGGCCAGGGAGTCGATGTAACAGTCAAACCTTCTGCAGCCCAAATTAACCGTGATATGCCTATTGTTTATGAGGGAAAGCAGATCTGGCCCAGCAAATCAGGGAAAAAGCGTTCACTGCAGTTGAAATAAACCAGCCGTAACGGGTTACTGCTCAGAGCTGTTTTATCACACTGAAGTTGCCAGAGCCGGTTTTTATTCAGCGAATGGCCCTGAACGGAACCCGCGTTTAATCTTCCTCCCCACTTTTCAATCTATCCTGTCCGGTCAAGCCTCATACAGCGGACTGACCGGATACTCTAAAGCTTCCTTGATTGCGGCAAGAGACAGGACAGCTTCGCGTCCGTCAATAATGCGGTGATCATAGGAAAGTGCCAGATAGTTCACCGGCCGGATTACGATCTGGCCGTTCTCCACCACCGGACGTTCTTTGGTGGCATGAATGCCAAGAATAGCGCTTTGGGGTGGGTTGATGATCGGTGTTGAGAGCATTGAGCCAAATACGCCCCCATTGGTAATGGAAAAAGTCCCACCTGTCAGTTCTTCTATCGTGAGCTTGCTATCCTGTGCCCGTTTAGCCAGATCAGCAACCTGTTTTTCAATTTCAGCAAAGCTGAGTTTGTCGGCATCACGGATGATCGGGACAACCAGCCCCCGTGGACTGGCCACGGCAATACCAATGTCGTAATACTCGTGGTAAATAATGTCATTTCCATCCACCGATGCGTTGATGATAGGGAATTTCTTGAGGGCTGCAACGGCAGCCTTGACGAAAAATGAGGTAAAGCCAAGTTTGACGCCATATTCCTTTTCAAAGCTGGTTTTGTAGCGGGTGCGCAAATCCATGATTGCCTGCATATTGACTTCATTGAAGGTGGTCAGAATGGCTGCCGTAGATTGGGATTGCACCAGCCGTTCAGCAATGCGCATGCGTAAACGTGTCATGGGGATGCGTTTCTCCATTCGCCCCGATTCTGTTATCTGATTAGCTGCTGATGAAGAAGTACCGGTGGTCTGGGTTGTGCTGACGACCTGGTCAGTTTTCGAATCAGGTTGCTGACTGGAAGAAGTGCTGGTAGTGATATTTTTAATATGATCCAGCACATCTTCTTTAGTGATACGTCCGCCACGGCCTGTGCCGTGAATTGCAGCAATTTCCTCTGCAACAAGGTTATTCTCTTCTGCTGCTTTTCTGGCTGCAGGCATCAGGAGTTGCATAACATCTGCGGGGGGTGTCACAGATTCTGCTGTTTCCGGTTGCTGCGCAGTGGCTTTCGTTTCTTTGGCCGCAGTATCGATGCGGGCGATGAGTTCTCCGCTGATAACAGTAGCACCATCACCTTTGATAATTTCAGCAAGCACTCCGGATTGCGGGGCAGGGAGCTCCAGAACAACTTTATCGGTTTCAATATCAATCAGGTTTTCACCCCGTTCGACATGATCGCCCTGCCGTTTGTGCCAGTTAATCAATGTGGCTTCCGCTACTGATTCCGATAATGCAGGGACTTTGATTTCGATCAGCATAGTGAACTCTCCTGAGTTTTTTCAGATTGTGTCGCGAAATGCAGCTTCGATCAGCTGCTTCTGCCTGAGCCTGTCCATTGCCAGATAACCGACTGATGGTGAAGCGGAAGAGGGGCGGAGCGCGTAGCCGAGGGTCTGGTCGGGTCGCATGTGCCGTAACAGATAATGCTGGATACGGTGCCAGGCGCCCTGGTTGCCCGGTTCTTCCTGACACCAGAGAATTTCTCTGGTGTGGCTGTACTGATCTATCTGGGCCTGAAAATCTGCATGCGGGAAAGGGTAAAGCTGTTCCAGCCGGATGATTGCCATGTTGGTGACAGCATGTTCACGCCGGTAGGCGATCAGTTCGTAATATATTTTTCCACTGCAGATAATCAGCCGTTTTATCTTGTCTGTTTCAAGTGATTCTGTTTCGGGGATGATGGGCTGGAAATGGCCGTCAGCCAGTTCGTTTAGCGATGATGTGGCTTCCTTGTGGCGCAGCATGCTTTTGGGTGACATAACGATTAGTGGCTTACGTATCGGTCGGATAATCTGGCGCCGCAGCAGATGGAAAATCTGTGCCGGCGTGGAAGGGACACATACTTGAATGTTGTATTCAGCGCATAACTGCAGATAGCGCTCCAGACGGGCAGATGAATGTTCCGGCCCCTGTCCTTCATAACCGTGGGGCAGCAGCAGCACCAGACCGCACAGGCGCCCCCATTTTGCTTCCCCTGAAGCAATAAACTGATCAATGACCACTTGAGCGCCATTGGCGAAATCTCCAAACTGCGCTTCCCAGATGACAAGCTCATCCGGCTGGGCTGTGGCATAGCCGTATTCAAAGCCCAGTACCGCTTCTTCCGACAGGATTGAATCAATAATGACAAAATCGGACTGCCTGGGGGAAATGTGGCGCAAGGGAACGTAGATACCATCCTCCCACTGATCCTGTTCGCGGTTCTGGTCGTGCAGGACAGCATGGCGATGGAAGAAAGTACCGCGTCCGCAATCCTGCCCGGAAAGGCGAACAGGGCAACCTTCTTTCAGCAGGGCCGCATAGGCGAGATTTTCAGCCATCCCCCAATCCAGCGGCAAGCTGCCTTCACCCATTTTCTGACGATCTTCGATAATTTTCTCAACTCTTGGGTGTAGCTTGAATGTGGCGGGAATAGTAGTCAGGCGTTCTGACAGATATTGCAGGTCTTCAACAGCCATTCCGGTTTTTACCGGTTGACTCCAGTTTTCAGAAATCAGGAAGGGTGCCCAGTTGGCTGTATTGGGGGATTTGTAGTCATAGCAGATAGTCGCATTGGGGTTGCGCCCTTCATCCATGGCTTCCTGATAGGCATTCATCATGTTTTCCACTTCGGCTTCTGTAATGATGCTCTGGCGGACAAGCCTGTCAGCATACAGTTTACGGGTGCCCGGGTGCTGGTGAATGACGCGGTACATTGAGGGCTGGGTAACCATTGGCTCATCCTGCTCGTTATGTCCCTGTTTACGGAAACAGACCAGGTCAATCACGACATCTTTATGAAACTGCATGCGGAAATCAAATGCAATTTCTGTTGCCAGCACCACTGCTTCAGGATCATCTCCGCTGACGTGCAGAACCGGTGCTTCAATCATCTTGACGACATCGGTGCAATACAGGGTTGAGCGACTGTCGCGCGGGTCTGATGTGGTGAAGCCGATCTGGTTGTTGATGATGATATGGATGGTTCCGCCTGTGCCATAACCGCGTGTTTGTGACAGATTCAGCGTTTCCATCACGACACCCTGTCCGGCGAAGGCAGCATCTCCGTGGATCAGCACCGGGATGATCTGGTCTCCATTCCTGTCACCATAGCGATGTTGCCGGGCACGTACTGAACCTTCCACTACCGGGTTGATAATTTCAAGGTGTGACGGATTGAATGCCAGTGCCAGGCGCGTGATACCGCCCGGGGTCATGACTGCAGAGGAAAATCCCTGGTGATATTTGACGTCCCCTGATGTCAGGGTTTGCGGATTTTTGCCTTCAAATTCCTGGAACAGTTCGGAAGGCATTTTCCCCAGCGTGTTGACCAGGACATTCAGGCGGCCACGGTGTGCCATTCCCATGACAATTTCCAGTGCGCCTGCAGTGCCGGCGTGCTGCAGCAGCTTGTCCAGTAATGGAATCAGGCTTTCGTTACCTTCTCCGGAAAAGCGTTTCTGGCCGACATAACGGTTGTGCAGATATTTTTCCAGCCCTTCTGCCGCAGTGAGCCGCTCAAGAATATGGTGCTTGTATTCAGCTGTGAAGCTGGGCTGTGCATTGATGGATTCCAGCCGGTTTTGTATCCAGCGTTTTTGTCTGGTATCGGCGATATGCATGTACTCGGTACCAATACTGCCGCAGTAGGTTTGCTGCAGCCGATGCAGAATTTCGCGCAGACTGGCGTGGTCGGGACCAACCAGCGATCCGGTATGGAATACCTTGTCCATATCTGTATCAGCCAGTCCATGGAATGCCGGATCGAGCTCGGGAATATCCTGTTTCTGCTGCAGGCCGAGCGGGTCGAGATTGGCTCTGCGCACACCCAGAAAACGGTATGTGTTGATCAGCTGCAGCACGGCCACCTGCTTGCGCTCCTGTACCTCAATATCAGAAGGCTGTTCGGTTGCCTGTCTGATAGAGGTTTCAGTCAGAGGTGATTGCCGCCGGGTGGCAGAACGTACCAGTGATTCAACAATAGGTGTATGGGAAATATCTCGTGTAGAGATGGTTCCCGTTGGCTGCAGAGAATCAAAATATTGACGCCATTGATCCGGGACTCCGGATGGATCTTCCAGATAATGTTCGTAGAGCATTTCAATGAATGCTGCATTCGCACCGAACAGTTTGGAATCTTCTAAAAGTTGTTTTATCACGGTAGCCACCTGAGTCTGCGAAATCACAGCAATATTTTTCAGATCGCCGGAAGACTGAACAACTGGCAAGTGAAAAACATCAGCAAGGTTAACTGCACTTGCCAGTTGCTGCAGATCTGATTACAAGCCCTGTGCCGGCCTGGCAAGGCCGTTGCGGTTGCGGTTGTTATGGTACATCTCTGCGAGGGGCACCAACGTACAATTGGCGGGGCCTGCCTATTTTCTGTTCCGGATCGGAAATCATTTCATTCCACTGAGCAACCCAGCCAACGGTGCGGGCAGTAGCAAAAATGGCAGTAAACATGGATGTTGGAATGCCCAGCGCACGTTGCACAATCCCCGAGTAAAAATCAACGTTGGGATACAGTTTCTTGCTGATGAAATAATCATCTTCCAGGGCAATTTTTTCCAGCTCCAGTGCCAGCTTGAACAGGCGATCATTGTGTAATCCCAGCTCATCCAGAACTTCGTGACAGGTTTCACGCATCAGCGTTGCCCGTGGATCAAAGTTTTTGTAGACGCGGTGACCAAATCCCATCAGCCGGAAAGGATCATTTTTGTCTTTAGCCCGGGCAATGTATTCGCTGATACGTGAAACATCGCCAATCTGTTCCAGCATGTTGAGGCAGGCTTCGTTTGCACCGCCATGTGCCGGACCCCATAAACAGGTAATCCCGGCCGAGATGCAGGCAAACGGGTTTGCTCCGCTTGAGCCGGCCAGGCGAACAGTTGAGGTGGAGGCATTCTGCTCGTGATCAGCATGCAGAATCAGGATGCGATCCAGTGCTCTGACGATAACCGGATTGGGCTTGTACTTTTCGGCCGGTGTGGCAAACATCATGTGCAGGAAGTTTTCCGTGAAATCCAGATCATTGCGTGGATAGATGAAAGGCTGGCCGATATTGTATTTATAGGCAATCGCCGTGATTGTCGGTAATTTGGCGATCAGGCGGAATATGGACTGCTCGCGATGCTGGGCATCAGATACATCCATGGCATCGTGATAAAAGGCCGACAATGCCCCGACCACGCCAACCATAACAGCCATGGGATGGGCATCACGGCGAAATCCACTGAGAAATTTGATCAGTTGTTCATGCAGCATCGTATGGCTTTTAATGCTGTCCACAAATTGTGTTTTCTGATCAGGAGACGGTAATTCACCGTTTAACAGCAGATAACTGACTTCCATAAAATCACAACGGGTAGCCAGTTGCTCAATGGGGTAGCCGCGGTACAGCAGAACACCTTTGTCCCCGTCAATATAGGTAATGGCTGATTTGCAGCTTGCTGTCGACACAAAACCGGGATCATAGGTAAACATGCCGTTTTGCGAATGCAGCGAGCGAATATCAATAACGTCAGGGCCTTCATTACCGGACAAAATGGGTAGTTCAATCACTTGCCTGCCTTCACCCAGTGATAACGTGGCAACTTTTTGTGGGGGCATAATTTTCTCCATTGATCCTGTATTTAAATTTTTTTCGTGGATGTCTGATCTGCGAGGTGATTTTCCTGTAACAGCGTCAATACGGGTTGAAACGGATCGTCCGGTATTTCTGCATTGCGGATAATCCTGCTCCACAGGTCATGATCGGGGAGCAGCAGTAATGCTTCAAACAATGTAAGCCGGTGTTCATCCAGCTGCTCGTAGTGGTTATCCATAAAGCGCTGCAGAATGATGTCCAGCTCCAGCATGCCGCGGCGACAGCGCCAGCGCATGCGGGTTGGGTTATTCATACTGTTTTGTTCAGCATCATGGCTTTTATGCTTTCTATTGCGGCGGTGGGGTTCAGTCCCTTGGGGCAGGCATCAACACAATTCATGATGGAATGGCAACGGAACAAACGGTATGGATCTTCCAGATCGTCCAGTCGTTCAGAAGTGGCCTGATCCCGGCTGTCGGCCAGAAAACGATAAGCCTGCAGCAGGCCGGCCGGCCCGATAAATTTATCGGGGTTCCACCAGAATGACGGACAGGCTGTGGTGCAGCAGGCGCATAGAATACATTCATAGAGCCCGTCCAGCTGAGCGCGCTCTTCCTGAGATTGCAGTCGCTCGGTTTCCGGTGGCGGGTCATTGTTAATCAGATAGGGCTTGATCGAATGATATTGCTTGAAAAACTGGCTCATATCGACGATCAGATCCCGAATGATCGGTAATCCCGGCAAAGGTCGGATTTCCACCGGCTCGCGCAACCCGGCAAGCGGAGTGATACACGCCAGTCCGTTGCGGCCATTGATATTCATGGCATCGGAACCACAGACACCTTCCCGGCAGGAGCGCCGCAGACTAAGACTGTCATCAATGGTTTTGATGCGTATCAATGCATCCAAAAGCATTTTATCCGTGGGCTCAAGCGCTACATCATAATCCTGCATGTATGGCTTTCCATCCTTGTCCGGATCATAACGGCTAATCGAAAACAGCATAACGCACTCCTTTTTCCGTTTGTTGCAGTCTGGTTATAAAAACACCCTGATCGGGGAAAGAAAATGATGTTTTTATGACATTACCCAGGGGGGAAGGTTAGCAATATATCAGGATTCCACTCAACCTTTCATGCCGGGTTCATTTTGCCTGATGAATCTGTTTGTCTGATGATGAATTGCTTGACTTGTTCAGTATCTACAGCCATGCGTTCAAAACGTTGCGGCAAGCTTTCCAGATCGTCATATCCTGCGGGCCGTTGCGGCTCAAAACCCACCGCTTCCCGGATGCTGTCAGCAAATTTGGCTGGCAGTGCGGTTTCCAGACAGACCAGCGGGATATCCGGTTCACGTAATTCCATACCAACTTTTAGTCCATCTGCAGTATGCGTATCAATCAGGGTATTAAATTTACGATAGGTTTCGCGGATGGTATGAATACGGGCGGTGTGGCTGCTGGTTCCTGAAGTGATACCGAAATCAGCAATTTTTTTCCATAGATCAGTGTTGGAAAGATCAAATGCACCGCCCTGATCAACTGATTTCCAGAGTGTTTTAACTTGTCCGGCATCGCGCCCGGTCAGATCAAAAATGAATCGTTCAAAATTAGAGGCCTTGGAGATATCCATGGAGGGGCTGCTGGTTTGTTTTGTTTCCGCAGTTGAACGGGGGCGATACAGGCCCGTGCGGAAAAATTCATCCAGTACATCGTTTTCATTGGTGGCCAGAACCAGTTTCCTGACTGGCAGGCCCATCATGCGAGCAACATGGCCGGCAAAAATGTTGCCGAAATTGCCGGAAGGAACAGAAAAAGAAACTGTCTCACCGCTGGAGCGGGTAACCGCAAAATAAGCCTTAAAGTAGTAAACCACCTGGGCAGCAATTCGTGCCCAGTTGATCGAGTTGACCGCGCCGATCCGATATTTTTGTTTGAATGTCTGATCGTTACTGACTGCTTTGACGATATCCTGGCAATCATCAAATACGCCTTCGATCGCAATATTGAAGATATTGTTATCCTGTAACGAGAACATTTGTGCTGTCTGGAAAGTGCTCATTTTTCCATAAGGTGACAACATGAATACGCGGATTCCCCGCTTCCCGCGCATGGCATATTCCGCACTGGAGCCGGTATCCCCGGAAGTTGCGCCCAGGATATTCAATTCTTCGCCACGCTTTGTGAGGACATATTCAAACAGGTTGCCCAGAAATTGCATGGCCATGTCCTTGAACGCCAAAGTGGGGCCGTTGGACAGATGCAGCAGATACAGTCCGGGCTCGAGCATCTGGACGGGTGTGATCTCCTTGCTGCCAAAAATATCAGATGTGTAGGTGCGCGCAATGAGTGTGTGCAAATCACCAGCCGGGATATCGTCCATAAAGCGTGACAGAATCTCGAATGCCAGCGATGGATAGTCCAGCGGCCGCCAGGATTCGAGCGTGGCCGGGCTGATTTCGGGATAGACCTCCGGCATGGCCAGCCCGCCATCAGGAGCCAGGCCGGTCAGCAGTATTTCAGTAAATGTTTTGGGCGACATACCGCCCCGAGTTGAGAGATAACGCATATAAACCTGTGATAAGCGGGGTACAAAACAGCCGGGTATTCCGGTCCTGGTGAAGGCGTGCCAACTCCGCGAGGATGCAGAGGATGAATCAGGCCCTGATGTAAGGAAAACGCTTAACTGCCGAGTTCTTCAAGCCGGATTCGAATAATTTTATCAGCCATGGCGGGGAGGCTCTGGATTTTTTCAATAGCCGTGTTGATGTTTTTTTCTCTGGTCTTGTGCAACAGCATGATGATATTGACCTTATCTTCTTTATCCGCATGCTCTTTCTGAATCATGGCGCTGATAGAGATATGGCTGTCTGCCAGGATGCGTGTAACGTCAGCCAGCACGCCTGACTTGTCCCGCACCTGGAACCGCAGGTAATAAGCTGTTTCAACATCCTCCATCGGGACGATGGGTGTATCGGACAGCAGTTCCGGCAGGAATGCCAGCACGGGCACCCGGTGCTCCGGACTGGAAGTGAGCAAGCGTGTCACATCAACCAGATCAGCGATGACTGCACTGGCGGTAGGCTCCGCACCGGCTCCGGCACCGTAGTAAAGTGTTGGCCCCACTGCATCACCTTTTACGATGATCGCGTTCATGACGCCTTCAACATTGGCGATCAGCCGTTTGACCGGAATCAGCGCCGGGTGGACACGCAGTTCAATTCCGCTGGCGGTGCGTTTGGTAATACCCAGCAGTTTGATGCGATAGCCGAGTTCTTCCGCATAGCGGATATCATCATTGGCCAGTTTCGTAATCCCTTCAATGTAGGCCTGGTTGAATCGTACCGGGATACCAAAGGCAAGGGCGGACATGATGGTGATTTTATGTGCGGCATCAATCCCTTCAATATCGTAAGTCGGATCAGCTTCGGCATAGCCCAGTTTCTGTGCTTCAGCCAGAACGGTGGTGAAATCCAGTCCTTTGGAGCGCATTTCGGACAGGATGAAGTTGCTGGTTCCGTTGATGATGCCGGCGATCCATTCGATGTGATTGGCTGCCAGGCCTTCACGCAGAGCTTTAATGATGGGAATGCCGCCCGCTACTGCGGCTTCGAATGCAACAATGACGTTATGTTGTTGTGCCGCAGCGAAAATTTCATTGCCATGAATGGCCAGCAGGGCTTTGTTGGCAGTAACGACATGTTTACCGTGAGCGATGGCTTCAAGGATGGCCTGTTTGGCAATGGTCTGCCCTCCCATCAGTTCGACGACGATATCAATTTCCGGATGTCTGGCAACCTCAAGCGCATCGGCAGTCACAATGACATCATCCCCTGCCGTCAGACGACGAACTTTCTCCTGATCCAGATCCGCGATCATGCGGACAATGATACTGCGGCCGGTTCGGCGGGTAATTTCCTGCTGGTTGCGTTTCAAAACGGTATAAGTGCCGCCGCCAACGGTGCCGACACCGAGCAGCCCTATGTGAATTGGCTTCATAACAAGATTGATTGATGCATCAGTGAAAGTAAACAGCAGATTATATACGGAATAAAGCGAGGCTAGTCGGTACCCGCTTCGTTCCCGTTTCTTCCGGTGACGGAATCAGCGATGGTGGCGAATGCGGTAGCGGTCGAGAAATCGTGCGATCCGGCCGATGGCTTCTGTCAGATCATCGCTGTTCGGCAAAAATACAATGCGGAAATGATCAGGTTGCGGCCAGTTGAATCCGCTCCCCTGCACGATGAGTACTTTTTCTTCCAGCAGTAAATCCAGCGCAAATCGTTCATCATCTTCTATCGGGTAATAGTCGGAATCAAGCCGTGGAAACAGGTACAGTGCGCTTTGAGGTTTGAAGCAGGTCACCCCGGGGATATCGGTGAGCAGTTTCCAGGCCAGATCGCGCTGTCGTTTCAGCCGGCCGGTAGGCATGGTGAGATCATGTATGCTTTGATAGCCCCCCAGCGCAGTCTGGATGCCAAATTGCGATGGGACATTGGCACACAACCGCATGGATGCCAGCATGTTAAGCCCGGTAATGTAATCCCGTGCATGGGTTTTGTTGCCGGAAACAACAGCCCAGCCGGAGCGGAAACCGGCCGCACGGTAGTTTTTGGATAAACCGTTGAACGTGACGAATAAAACATCGTCAGCCAGCGAGGCTACCGAGGTATGGCTGGCAGAGTCGTAGAGGATCTTGTCGTAGATTTCGTCGGCAAAAATGATCAGATTGTTACGCCGGGCGATTTCGATAATGTTACGCAGCAGATCATCCGGATACAGTGCGCCGGTTGGATTGTTGGGGTTGATGATAACGATAGCTCGCGTTCTGCTGCTGATTTTGGCCTGTATCTCTTCCGGATCAGGTAACCAGTCTGATTGCTCATCGCAGACGTAATGTCGTGCAACTCCGCCGGCAAGTGAAATCGCCGCTGTCCATAACGGATAATCCGGTGAAGGAACCAGTACCTCATCACCATTTTCCAGCAGCGCCTGTGTGGCCAGCATGATCAGTTCCGATACGCCGTTTCCGATGTAAATATCATCCATCTGTACATTGGCGATATTTTTTTCCTGCGTGTAATGCATGATGGCTTTACGGGCGGCGAATAATCCCTTTGAATCACAATAACCGGATGCGGCGGAAAGATTGCGAATGACATCCTGCAAAATTTCATCCGGTGCTTCGAAACCGAAGGAAGCGGGGTTGCCGATATTGAGCTTGATGACGCGATGGCCTTCATCCTCCATTTGTTTGGCGCGATCAAGAACCGGACCCCGTATGTCATAGCAGACATTGTCGAGTTTGCTGGATTTTTTGATGGGTTGCATGGACGTAATGAGATGTTCGGTACGAAAAAAGCATACCATGTTACGCTAATCCCGGTTGGGGTGAAAATGACCGGTTAAACCGGCTGTATCACTTGCTTCGGGTCAAATAAATCATTTTGTCATGAGGGTTTTCATGAAGCTGCATCTCTCGGATCACTCCGGTCTGAACATGTTTTCCGGCTATGGAGAAGGCTACGTTGCCGTCAATCAGGTAAGGTATACGGATAACATGATCGTTCTGCCAAATCAGCTTATCGAACACTGGCAGGCGGACAGTATCAGCCGGTTGGGTATGGAGCATTTTGAAGCGCTGCTGGCTGTACAGCCGGAAATCATTTTGCTTGGCACAGGAACATCGCTGCAGTTTCCCGATGTATCGCTGATGAGAATGATACTTTCGCGTGGAATCGGGTTTGAAGTGATGGATACGCAGGCAACCTGCAGAACCTACAATATTCTGTCATCAGAAGGCAGGCATGTGGCGGCTGCAATACTGATTTGACCTGCTGGTGAACAACAGTTTGAAATTTAACGGAGGGTAAGTTATGGCTGATCATTCTGACTGTATTTTGTGGCTGGATCAGGTCGGTATGGGTGATGTGGCAAGAGTGGGAGGTAAAAATGCCTCGCTGGGAGAAATGATTGGGAATCTTGCCCGCGCCGGAGTGAAAGTTCCCGGTGGATTTGCCACGACAACGCATGCTTACCGGGAATTTCTCAAAAATAATGATCTGGGTGATCGTATCAGCCAGAAACTATCGACGCTGGATGTAGACGATGTGGAAGCATTGGCAGCCACCGGCAAGCTGATCCGCTCCTGGCTGCTTGCTGCGCCGTTGCCGGACAGCCTGTTGAAAGCTGTCACCGGAGCCTACCGGCAACTGGTTTCCGAGATGGGTAACGAAGTGTCCTTTGCTGTGCGTTCCTCCGCAACAGCGGAGGATCTGGCAGATGCTTCCTTTGCCGGCCAGCAGGAGACGCTGCTGAACGTGCAGGGACTGGAAAATCTGATTGATGCTATCAGAAGGGTATTTGCTTCTCTCTACAACGACCGGGCCATTGCTTACCGGGTACATCACGGATTTCATCATGATCAGGTGTTTTTGTCTGCGGGTGTACAAAGAATGGCGCGCAGTGACCGGGGTGCCAGTGGCGTAATGTTTACACTGGATACGGAATCCGGTTTCCGGGATGTGGTGTTTATTACCTCTGCTTACGGTCTGGGAGAAACCGTTGTACAGGGGGCAGTCAATCCGGATGAATTTATTGTGTACAAGCGTAATCTTGAAGCAGGGTTGCCCGCCATCCTTTCGCGCCGGATGGGTACTAAAGCGGTCGAGATGATCTACAGTGATGAGCAGGCCGGGCAGATGACTGAGGTGCGGCCGGTATCGCCAGACCGGAGTCAGTGTTTCAGTCTGTCGGATGGGCAGATTGAATCACTGGCGCGACAGGCAGTGATTATCGAGCAGCACTACAACCGCCCGATGGATATTGAGTGGGCACTCGATGGTATTGATGGAGAGATTTATATTGTGCAGGCCCGCCCTGAAACGGTGAAAAGCCGCGCTGAGCAGTCGGTTGAGCAGTTTCGCCTGAATGAGCGCGGGCAGGTGCTGGTACAAGGGCGCGCAATCGGTCAGAAAATCGGGCAGGGCAGGGCACGGGTTATTCTGAGTGCCGGGCAGATGTCGGAAGTTCAGCCAGGCGATGTTCTGGTGACGGATATGACCGATCCCGACTGGGAACCGATCATGAAGCGTGCTGCAGCGATTGTGACCAATCGTGGCGGGCGTACCTGCCATGCGGCGATTATCGCGCGGGAACTGGGTATTCCTGCGGTGGTCGGGTGTGAGCAGGCAACCGCGAAAATCAGTAATGGCCATGTGGTAACCGTATCCTGTGCTGAAGGAGATGCCGGTTTCGTTTATGAAGGGTTGCTTCCTTTTCAGCGCTTTAGTTCAGAGGTAGGTAAATTACCTGAGTTGCCTGTCAAAATGATGCTGAATATTGGTAATCCGGCACAGGCGTTTACATTCTCGCAGCTGCCAAATCATGGGGTGGGGCTGGCACGACTGGAATTCATCATCAACAATATTATCGGTATTCATCCCAGAGCATTGCTGGAATTCGATACGTTGCCCGAAGATCTGAAAGCATCGATCAGGAAACGAATAGCGGGTTATCCGGATCCGGTATCTTTTTATGTTGAAAAACTGGCGGAAGGGATTGCCACGCTGGCAGCTGCTTTTTATCCACATCCCGTGATCGTGCGTTTATCTGATTTCAAATCTAACGAATACGCCAACCTGATTGCGGGTGACCGTTTTGAACCCCGTGAGGAAAATCCAATGATCGGGTTCCGTGGCACGTCGCGTTATCTTGCCGATACTTTCCACGCCTGTTTTGAGCTGGAATGTCGGGCTTTGCGCAAAGTGCGTGATGAAATGAAATTCACCCACGTTGAGGTAATGGTTCCTTTCTGCCGCACGCTGGAAGAAGCGCAACAGATTACGGCGTTGCTGGCAGCTAACGGGTTGAAGCGTGGAAGCAATGGACTACGCCTGATCATGATGTGTGAAATTCCTTCCAATGCGGTGCTGGCTGAGGAGTTTCTTGAATATTTTGACGGATTTTCGATTGGATCAAATGACATGACTCAGTTGACACTCGGATTGGATCGTGATTCCGGGCTGGTTGCCCATTTGTTTGATGAACGTAATCCGGCGGTCAAGCGGTTGCTGAAAATGGCGATCGATGCCTGTCGCAAACAGGGGAAATATATTGGTATCTGCGGCCAGGCGCCTTCCGATTATCCGGATTTTGCCCGCTGGCTGGTTGAGCAGGGTGTCAGCAGCCTGTCACTTAACCAGGATACGGTAGTGGATACCTGGCTATATCTGGCTGGCGGGGAGCCGTAACGTGATGCTGCAGCGGAGTGTTTTTTTCTTGTCAGATCGTACAGGGATAACGGCAGAAACACTTGGCCACAGTCTGCTGACGCAATTCGATGGAATCGAATGGAAAAAGCGTTATGCCGCTTTCATGGACAGTGCGGCCAAAGTGCAGGTAATCGTTGAACAGATCAATGCCGCTGCAGAACAGGAAGGGAAGCCGCCACTGGTGTTCAGTACCTTGCTTGATCCGGTTGTTCTTGCTTCTGTCCGCCGGGCAAACTGCGTGCTGTTTGATTTTTTTGAGATATGTCTGGGGCCGCTGGAAGCGGCATTACAGCAACCTCCCGTACGCACGCCGGGGCGTTCCCATGTTCTCAGGCAGGACGCTTCCTACTTCCGGCGCATTGCGGCAATCCAGTATGCGCTCAACAGTGATGACGGTGCTAATACCAGGTTGCTTTCTGATGCTGATGTAATATTGGTGGGAGTTTCGCGTACCGGTAAAACGCCGGTGTGTGTCTATCTGGCTTTGCAGTATGGAGTGCTCGCGGCCAATTATCCGTTTACGCCGGAAGATATGGGGGTAATGCAGCTTCCCCCGCTATTGCAGCCGATGCAAAAAAAACTGTTTGGGCTGACGCTCAGTCCGGCACGACTTCAAACAATACGCGAAGAACGCTATCCTGGCAGTCATTATGCTTCGTTTGCTGAATGCCAGCGCGAGCTGCAATGGCAGAACGAGTTGTACAGACAGTGTGATATCCCTTCCATCGACACAACGAGTGTGTCAATAGAAGAGATCAGTGCATCCATTATTGACCGTGCCCATCTGGAAAGGCGTCAGTACGGAACCTGATACCGCCAATCAGCTACTGACCCGGTAATGCTGTCCAGCTTTAGATTCTGACTGATTTCCAGTATCTGGATTTCCAGTAGGAATCATCCAGTTCAGATATGGTCACACCTTTTCTGGTTGAAACATGCAGGAATTGCCTGCTTTCGAGGTAAATTCCCACATGTTGTGAATGCCTGCTGGTTCTGAAGAAAACCAGATCACCCGGTTTTAGCCTGCTTTGGTCAACTTCGTGACCGAGGGTTGCTTGTGAAAGCGCCGTTCTGGGCAATGAGAGGCCAAATTCTGCCTCGTAGATAATTTTGACAAATGCCGAGCAATCTATTCCTGAGTGATCTGAGCCACCCAGTCTGTAACGTACCCCTTGCCATTCCTGATACCGGCTGTACAGACGATCCCGTACAAAGTACGAATAGGGATCATTTTCTGCTGTTTCTTTGGGGAGAATAAGCTCGGGCTTATGCCAATGACGTGAAACTTCTGTCTGGTTTGATTCTTTCGGGATGGAACTGCATCCCACTGCCATGCCAGCGCTGAGCAACAGAATGACAATGTGTTTTGAGGACATACTTTCAATTCGTGTTGTTGAAACGGGAACCGAGTATAACAAGAAAATTATGCTGATGTGGAGTAATAAAGGTTGGTTTTAGCCGGATATTCAGATTTTGCGATTATGTCATTGTATTTCAGGTTATTATTTATGATCTGTTTGTATTTGATTTGTTTGTGGTTTTTTCCCAGGTGTTGCGTAAGGATGCAGTACGATTGAATACCGGTTTTCCCGGCCTGGTGTCTGCCAGGTCAGCCACAAAATAGCCGTAGCGTTCAAACTGAAAGCGCTGCTCAGCGCGCGCCTCGTTTAAAGCCGGTTCAACGTAGCCAGTAATGATGTGTTTGGAATCAGGGTTAAGAGAAGCTTTGAAATCCTTTCCCTCCGCATCAGGGTATGGGTCACTGAACAGGCGGTCATACAGTCTGATTTCTGCAGTGCTGGCACGGGTGGCTGACAACCAGTGGATATTACCGCGCACCTTGCGGGTTTCAGCTCCGGCAGTACCGCTTTTGGTATCAGGGTCATAAATACAGTGGATTGCCAGGATTTTTCCCGTGTCGTCCTTGACAACATGGGTACATTTTACGATGAATGCATAACGTAGCCGCACTTCGGCGCCTGGTGACAGGCGGAAAAAGCCTTTACCTGGTGTTTCCATAAAATCTTCCCGGTCAATGTAAATCTGTTTCGTCAGTATCAGTTCGCGTGTGCCCGATTCAGGTTTTTGCGGGTGATTGGGGGCGTAACAAACTTCTTCATGCCCTTCTGGAAAATTATCAATGATCAGCAGCGCCGGATCGAGTACGGCAATGCGGCGTAAGGCTGATTCATTAAGATCTTCACGCAGGCAATCTTCCAGGATGGATATATCAATCCAGGAATCCGCTTTGCTGATGCCGATACGTTCCGCAAACAGACGGATAGATTCCGGTGTATAGCCCCGGCGGCGCAACCCGGCCAGTGTATTCATGCGTGGATCGTCCCAGCCGTCCACCAGTCTGTTTTCCACCAGATCGATCAGTTTACGCTTGCTCATTACGCTGTAGGTCAGGTTCAGCCGTGCAAATTCAATCTGCTGCGGATGGCAGGGAACTTTCCCGGTGAGCTGGTCCAGTACCCAGTCGTACAGTGGACGATGATCTTCAAATTCCAGCGTGCAGAGCGAGTGAGTGATCCGTTCCAGTGCATCAGAAATGCAATGGGTGTAATCGTACATCGGATAGATGCACCATTTATCGCCGGTGCGCTGGTGGTGAATATGGCGGATGCGGTAGATGACCGGATCGCGCAGATTGATATTGGGAGAAGCCATATCAATTTTGGCGCGCAACACATGTGCCCCATCCGGGAATTCGCCTGCGCGCATGCGCCGGAACAGGTCGAGATTTTCTTCTGCCGGACGGTCACGATAAGGGCTGTTTATACCGGCCTCAGTCAGGGTTCCGCGCAATCTCCTGATTTCTTCCGCCGGCAGGCTATCCACATACGCTTTTCCCTGCGTGATCAGGTATTCCGCAAATTCGTATAGCTGGTCAAAATAATCAGAAGCAAAATAGAGATGTGTTTTCCAGTCAAAACCCAGCCAGTGCACTGATTCAATAATGGCATCGACGTATTCCTGAGCTTCCTTTTCAGGGTTGGTATCGTCGAATCGCAGATGGCAGATTCCGTTGTATTCCCGGGCAAGTCCAAAATTCAGGCAAATACTTTTAGCATGACCGATATGCAGATAACCATTTGGCTCGGGGGGGAAGCGTGTTTCCACACGTCCGTTCCATTTACCGGTACGGTTGTCTTCCTCGATGATGTTGCGAATAAAGTGAGTTGGGGTTGCTGGCGTATTCACAAATATTTTTCAGTTGATTTCAGCAGAAGATTGATTGATGTGCCGGGATGGGTGGCAATGTAAAGAATGAGAATGTGTATGCGCATTTAACCTGCTGCCGTAAATAAACACAAACAGTTTACCAAGCTCGTTAAACCGGGCCGGGTAAAGCCACTATAATACACGCTGATTGGGCGTGCGGCGGTGACTCTAGGGCTGCTGCGCCATCCGGCACGAAAACAGAGAAATTTTATATCAATAAAAATTACCGAAAACTTGGAATAAATATGACCCAGGAAGATATACCCGGTATTTCCCAGGATGAAAACAGTCTCATCGCGGAACGCCGTTCCAAACTGACTGCGTTGCGAGAGATCAGTAATGCTTTCCCGAATGATTATCGCCGGGACAGTCTGGCTCGTGATCTGCATGAGAAATATGATGGCTGTCCCAGAGAAGAACTGGAAAGCAGTCAGGTAAAGGTAAAAATTGCCGGGCGCATGTTGTTCAAGCGCGTGATGGGGAAGGCAAGTTTTGCAACGATTCAGGACATGAGTGGACGGGTGCAGCTCTATATTTCCAATGATCATACCGGGGAATCCGCTCACGAAGCATTCCGGCATTATGACCTGGGCGATATTCTCGGAGCGGAAGGTGTGTTGTTCAAAACCAGGACGGATGAATTGTCGTTGCGGGTGACACAGCTGCACCTTCTGACCAAATCCCTGCGTCCGCTGCCGGAAAAATTTCACGGCCTGACCGATCAGGAACAGAAATACCGGCGGCGCTACCTCGATCTGATTACCAATGAAGAGGCACGCAAGGTATTTGCTGTTCGCTCGAAAATCATCCAGGCGGTTCGTGAATTTCTCGTCAGCCGCGGGTATCTCGAAGTTGAGACCCCCATGATGCACTCCATCCCTGGCGGTGCGACTGCGCGGCCTTTCGTCACTCATCATAATGCACTGGATATGTCGCTGTATCTGCGCATTGCGCCGGAGCTTTATCTGAAACGGCTGGTCGTGGGCGGTATGGAAAAAGTATTCGAAATCAACCGTAATTTTCGGAATGAAGGTATATCCACCCGTCATAACCCCGAATTTACCATGTTGGAGTTTTATGAAGCCTATCAGGATCACAATTACCTGATGGAGCTGACGGAATCCATGCTGCGCGAAGTTGCACTGAAGGTGCTGGGAACCACCCGTATCATCTGTCAGCAGCGTGAAATGGATCTTGCCCGGCCTTTTGCCCGACTGACTGTCACGCAGGCCATTCTGAGATACCACCCTGAATATTCTGAAACGCAGCTTAACAGCAGGGATGAGTTGATCAAAATTTTGCAGGCGAAGGGAATCGGATTCAATCCCGGCAGCGGAACCGGCGGCCTGCAGCTCGCTCTGTTCGACGAAACGACCGAGCATCTGCTGTTTGAGCCGGTATTTATCATTGATTATCCGGCCGAGGTTTCTCCGCTGGCACGCCGTAACGATGCCAATCCGGAAATTACGGATCGTTTTGAACTGTATATTGCCGGGCGGGAAATCGCGAACGGGTTTTCCGAATTAAACGATCCTGAAGACCAGGCCGCTCGCTTCCTGGAGCAGGCCAGAGCAAAAGAGGCGGGCGATATGGAAGCAATGCACTATGACGCTGACTATATCCAGGCGCTGGAATACGGTCTGCCGCCAACAGCAGGTGAGGGAATCGGTATTGATCGACTGGTGATGCTGCTGACCGATTCTCCAAGCATCCGTGATGTTATTCTGTTCCCGCAGCTGCGCAAGGAAGACTGACGGCAGCTGCCGGTTCCAGCCTGTTTTCAGAGAGCAGCCCGGACTGATATCACTCCAGAGCTGCTCAAGCACAAAGTGTGATTGCCGATGTGGTAATTTCCGCATCGAATCATGGAGCTTGCTATGTCTGATTGCCCGGTTGTTTTGAACGTGGTGATAGCAACGCAGATCGTTTTTCAGAGGGCCCTTTATAAGCTGATAATGGCTGCATTATCCCTGGCTATCTGCACAGGACTGGCTGAAGTTGCACTGGCTTCCGGTGTGCAGCCGGACAAGGCTGTAAACAGTCGGGGAACAGCCGGGTCACATTCAAAATCCGGCCGGCAGGGAGCGTCCGCAGGAGAAGTGGTGTTCTCTACCGGATCAGCAGGCAAAAATGAACGCAGATTGAAACAGCCGGCCTATCGGAGTATCCGCAGCACTGATGCTTCCCGAGCCTTGATTGACCCTGCGCAGCTTCCGGCCGGTTATTGCAGCGTAGTGGAACACATCGCCTCCATCACGCTTAATCCTGCTAACAGTGGCAATACGAATACCCTGATCCCGGGGACAGTCGCAATTCCCCTGGGCAGACACGGGGGAAGTTTTTTTACTGAAATCGATGTTCCGGGTAACAGTGGTTACACTCCGCCCGAAAGGAACATTGCCGAGCCTGTTTATTACAGAATCAGCCTGATGGCAAATGATGGCAATCATTACATAATTACCCGGCAAACCCCTCCCCGGTTTAAACCAGGGGAGACGGTCAGATTCAATGAGGATGGTTTTCTGGAAAAAAGTGATTGTGTGATGCATGAATCCGGACAAATCAGGCCGAACCAAATCAGGCCGAACAGGTAGCGTTTTATAAAGCAGATATTTCCTGGTGTATACCCGGGGGGGCTTGCCAGTACGATTTTACAATCCGCAAAAACGGTAGCCGATGCCCGTTTCCGTCAGCAGATGACGCGGGCGTGAAGGGTCAGTCTCGATCTTCTTGCGCAGATTGGCCATATGTACCCGGACATAGTGCGTATCTTCCATATGGCCCGGACCCCAGACAGCGTGCAGCAGTTGTCTGTGAGTAAGTACGCACTCGGGATGGCTGATCAGGTGGGTCAGCAGGCGATATTCGATAGGTGTCAGATGCAGCACCTCACCAGCGCGGCAGACACTGCGTCTGGCAAGGTCAATACTGATGTCACCAAAGGTAACCGGCGATTCGCCCGGTTGTATCCGGATATGCTGCCGGCGCAGCTGGGCACGCACGCGCGCCAGCAACTCGCCTGCACCGAATGGTTTGACCAGGTAATCATCCGCACCCGTATCCAGCGCTGTAATCTTGTCTGCCTCATGGCTGCGTGCTGAAAGTACGATAACAGGCATGGCCGACCAGGTACGTAAATCACGGATCAGATCCACACCATCACCATCGGGCATTCCCAGATCCAGCACCAGAATATCCGGGCGGCGCGTACCTGCTTCAATCAGACCGCGCTGCAGAGTGGCTGCCTCGAATACTTCATAGCCTTCACTGGCCAGTGCCAGGCGGATAAAACGGCGAATATCCGCTTCATCCTCGATGATCAGAATGCGCACTTCGTTCATGAATTGTCCTTGTCCGGGAGGGCCGCGTGGATCTGGCTGCCATCATCCTGCGGCGGATTTCCCCGCGGCAAAATAATAATGAACCGGGCTCCCGTCACATGTCCCTGTTCAACCCGGTTTTCCCCCCGGATCCTGCCGTCGTGTGCCTGAACGATGGCGCGACAAATTGCCAGGCCCAGTCCGACACCGGGGAGGGTGGTTTCCCTGCCGCCACGCTCAAATTTTCCGAATACGGATTCTTCATTTCCGACAGGTAAACCAGGGCCTTCATCATCGATCGTAATGTGTACATCGTCATCCAGCACTTTTGCCCCGATATGGATGGCCGTACCTGCCGGGGTGTATTTGGTCGCATTTTCCAGCAGATTGACCAGCACACGTTCAAACAGTGCGGCATCCAGATGCAAAAGCGGTAAATTTCCGGCCAGCCGCACTTCGACAGGATGCGTGCTCAATATCGGGTCGCAGGCGGCAAGCGCGCTTCCCACGACTTCTTCCAGCGGCTGCCATTCACGACGCAGCTGAATCCTGCCGGACTCCAGTCGTGCCATGTCCAGCAGATTATTGACCAGCATGCTCATGCGCAGGGCGGACTGATGGATAGCACCGGCTATCTCGGCCTGCGGACCTGTCAGTGGTGGCGATAGCAGATTCAGTGTATCGGCCAGTCCCACCAGTGATGCCAGTGGTGTGCGCAGATCATGCGAAATGGCTGACAGCAATGAATTGCGCAGCCGTTCCGATTCTATTTCTACCGTGCTTTCGCGTGCCACGTCAATGTAATGGATACGTTCGAGTGAGATTGCCAGCAGTGAAGCACAGGTATCCAGCAGCTGACGCTGTTCAGGCGTCAGTAACCCGGTTTGTGGCGGCTGCACAGCCAGTACACCGCGCAGGCGCATGGGCGCCTTCAGCGGTAACATCAGACAGGTGCAGGAGGGCAGAGTATGGGTACCGCGGCCGGCTGCCTCCCCCTTACTGAAACACCATTGCGCCACTGCCATATCAACATCAGCATCGGCCCCGGGCAGTGCCTGCAATTGATTATTATCACCGACCACCAGCAGAGCTGATTTGGCAGCAAATTCAGCCGTGATGAAGTTCGCACTGATTTCGGCCACCTGACCGGCCAGCAGTGTTGCAGACAGATCACGCGACATCTGATAGAGCCTGTGTATGCGCCGTTCCCGCTCGCCGGCGGCATTGGCCTGTGCCCGCAGACTGGCGGTAAGCTGCCCGATTACCAGCGCGACTGCCAGCATGACGGCGAAGGTAATCAGATACTGCGCATCGCTCACTTGCAGTGATAAAAGTGGTGGAGTGAACAGGAAATCGGATATCGCCACTCCCAGAAACGCAGCCAGAACAGCTGGCCCGCGCCCATAGCGCAGTGCTATGCCAACTACCGTGAGCAAAAACAGCATGACGATATTGGTAAGCTCCAGCACGCCATGTAACGAGGTTGCCAGCAGTGCCATCATACCGCAGACCATTGTTGCCACGACGTAACCTGCCCACCGGATGGAAGCGGCACCAGCCATCCATTGGCGCCAGTATGAACTTCCCCGGGTTTCTTTCGGCAGCGGCACCTGGAGTACATCCATATCCGGGGTTTGATCCGCCAGGCGTTCAGTGAATGTCAGTCTCCAGCGTCGCAAACCCGGGCGCCGGCCCAGTACCAGGCGTGAGAGATTATGTTCACGCGCGTAGCGCACCAGTACTTCGATAACCTCGGTGCCTGCGGGCGTAGCTGTGGTGGCACCCAATTCCTGCGCCAGCCTGAGTGCGTGCAGTGCCTGCTCACGTGTACGGTCACTTGCATGCCGTATGGATGGCGTATCAACAAACACCGCATGCCAGCGCAGATTGGATGAGGCCGCCAGCCGCGCCGCACTGCGTACGATCATTTCGCCACCTGATCCGGGACCGATACATGCCAGCAATGCATCGCGTGTTGACCATACAGGCCGATTTGTTGCGCCAGTGCCGGTGCTCAGGCGCCAGTGCTGCATCTGCACATCAACCCGATCGGCTGTGCGGCGCAGCGCCAGCTCGCGCAGTGCAATCAGATTCCCTTTACGAAAGAAATTGGCGGCTGCATGCCTGGCCTGTGTCGGGATATAGACCTTGCCCGCTGCCAGGCGTGCCAGTAATTCATCTGGTGGCAAATCGACCATTACGACTTCCCCGGCGGCATCAAATAAAGTGTCGGGTACCGTCTCCCGTATGCGAATGCCGGTAATGCCGCCAACGATATCGTTCAGACTTTCGAGATGCTGTACGTTCATTGTGCTCCATACGTCGATGCCGGAGGCGAGCAGTTCCTCCACATCCTGCCAGCGTTTGGGGTGACGTGAACCGGGTACGTTGCTGTGTGCCAGTTCATCCAGCAGCACTAACGGTGGTTCAGGGCCATCTGCATGTGCTGCACCGAAGGCCAGTGCAGCATCAAGATCGAATTCCCTGAGTGTATGTCCGCGATGAGGTGTAGCTTTCAGCGGTAACAGGGGCAGGCCGGCGAGCAGTGCCGCCGTTTCCGGACGGCCATGTGTTTCCACCAGACCGACTGCCAGTGGTACGCCTTGTGCCTGTGTGGTACGTGCTGCTGACAGCATGGCGTAAGTTTTACCTACTCCCGCTGATGCGCCAAAGAAAATTTTCAGGCGCCCGTGCTTTGCCTGTTCTTCCTCCTGTTGCACTTGCTGCAACAGCCTGTCGGGATCGGGGCGTTCATCTGGCGGCAGAACCGGAGCAGGCATAATTACTGGTCTCATGACACTTTGGGCGGGTTGATGCTGGTCAATATTGCCATTGTTTTTTATACCAGACCCAGTGCAACGATTATCAGATCAATGGCTTTGATGCCAATGAAAGGCACAATCACCCCCCCCAGGCCGTACACGAGCAGATTGCGGCGCAACAGTGCGGCTGCTCCCGCGGCACGGTACTTCACCCCTTTCAGGGCCAGCGGAATCAGGAACACGATGATCAGTGCGTTGAAGATCACCGACGACAAAATGGCCGACGAGGGACTGGCCAGCTGCATGACATTGAGCGCACTCAGTTGCGGACAGGTGCTGGCAAAGGCTGCCGGGATGATGGCGAAATACTTGGCCACGTCGTTGGCGATACTGAAGGTGGTAAGCGAGCCGCGTGTCATCAGCATCCGCTTGCCGGTCTCGACGATCTCGATCAGCTTGGTGGGGTTGCTGTCCAGATCCACCATGTTACCCGCCTCCTTGGCAGCCTGGGTGCCGGTGTTCATGGCGACAGCCACATCGGCCTGCGCCAGAGCGGGGGCATCATTGGTGCCGTCGCCGGTCATCGCCACCAGCTGCCCCCTGGCCTGGTAGTCGCGGATCAGGGCCAGCTTGTCCTCGGGCGCGGCTTCGGCCAGAAAATCATCCACACCCGCTTCGGCTGCGATGGCGGCAGCTGTCAGGCGGTTGTCACCGGTGATCATCACGGTCTTGATCCCCATGCGGCGCAGCTCGGCAAAGCGTTCCCTGATACCGCCCTTGACGATGTCCTTAAGCTCAACCACGCCCAGCGCACGGCTGCCTTCGGCCACCACCAGCGGTGTAGCCCCGCGGCGCGAGATTTCATCCACGGTGTGTTGCAACTCGCTCGGAAACGATTCACCCAGCGCTTCGATATAACGGCGCACGGCATCGGCAGCGCCTTTACGGATGGTGCGGCCCTCTCCTGCACTGCCCGCCAGATCGACACCGCTCATGCGCGTTTGCGCCGTGAAGTGCACAAACTGTGCTCCCAGTCTTTCAATATCACGCTCACGCAGATTGAATTTCTGCTTGGCCAGCACTACGATGCTGCGCCCCTCTGGCGTTTCATCAGCCAGCGAGGCCAGTTGCGCGGCATCGGCGAGTTGTTTTTCGCTTACTCCGCGCACGGGGATGAAACTGCTTGCCTGACGGTTACCCAGGGTGATGGTACCGGTCTTGTCCAGCAGCAGTACATCCACATCACCCGCGGCCTCCACCGCACGCCCCGAGGTGGCGATGACGTTGGCCTGCATCATGCGGCTCATGCCAGCTACACCGATGGCCGAGAGCAGCCCGCCGATGGTGGTGGGAATGAGGCACACCAGCAGTGCGACCAGCACCGTCACACTGACTGTGCTGCCCGAACCGGCTTGCGCCACGGCAAAGGACGAGTATGGCCGCAGGGTGACGATAACCAGCAAAAACACCAGCGTCAGCCCTACCAGCAGAATATTGAGTGCGATTTCATTCGGTGTTTTTTTACGGCTGGCATTTTCCACCATCGCGATCATGCGATCGACAAACGCTTCACCGGGATTCACTGCCACCCGTGCCACGATCCAGTCCGAGAGCACGCGTGTTCCGCCAGTGATAGCGGAAAAATCCCCCCCTGATTCGCGGATCACCGGCGCTGATTCGCCCGTGATGGCTGACTCATCCACCGAGGCCACGCCGTCGATCACCTCGGCATCGGCGGGAATGACATCGCCCGCTTCAATCAGCACGATGTCGCCACGCCGTAAATGGTCGGTTTCCGTGAGCAGCCATTGCAGCTCCGCGCGTGTGTGCGGGGCCTGATAATCGCCCCTGGCCAGCTTCCTGGCCCAGGTGGTTTTTTTCAGGCCCCGGAGGCTGGCAGCCTGCGCTTTACTGCGCCCTTCGGCCAGCGCCTCGGCAAAGTTGGCAAACAATACTGTGAACCACAGCCACAGGCTGATGGCGAGAATGAAGCCGGACGGTGTTTCGCCTTTGCCTCCCGACGGCTGGAAGAACAGTACCGTGGTCAACAGGGCACCCAGATACACGATGAACATTACCGGATTATGCCACTGTACCCGGGGACTTAATTTGCAGAGCGCATCCTTGCAGGCTTGCCCGATGAGAGTGCGATCCAGCAGGGTCAGTGATTTTTTATCAGGCAAGGTTCCTCCCGCTTTCGGATCAGGGACAGGATGTCATTGAGGGAATGGATGGCTTCAGCGCATCCAGCGCCAGATTCAGGCATAGCACGTTAACGCGCGGCTCGCCGAATATACCGAATACGCGCCCTTCGGTATGCTGCACCAGCAGTTGCTGTACTGATCCGGGTGCCAGGCCGCGCGCTTGTGCAACACGAGCCGCTTGCAGCGTGGCATTGGCCACCGAGATGTGTGGATCGAGTCCGGAGGCGGAAGCCGTTACGGCATCCACCGGCACCAATGCATTAACTGCCAGCCCGTTAGCCTGCCGGTAGGCTGTGGCACGCTGTTTGACGTTATCGATCAGGGTCTGGTTTGTCGGTCCCAGATTACTGCCGGCGGATGCACCCGCATTGTAGGGGCCAGGTATCGTAGCACTGGGACGGGGGTGGAAATAGCGCGGCGAGGTAAACGCCTGTCCGATCAGTCCGGAGCCAACGATGCCCTGGTTGTCAGCGATCAGGCTGCCATTGGCCTGGTATGCAAACAGCAGCTGTGCCACACCCGTAATGGCCAGTGGATACACCATGCCGGTCAGCAGGGCGACGAACAAGGCGCCGCGCACGCAGGGGCCGGACAAACCTTTGAGCGGTGAACCTGGAATAGCGGTTGCAGCAGGAGATGGATTCAAGTGGTTCAAGGTGCGCATTTTTCTCGATCCATTCAGGGATAAAGGTGGCCGCCCAGCATTTGCAGGTGCTCAACCAGCGGCCCCAGGGTCAGTGCGGGCAGGAAGGTCAGGCCACCTGCTGCCAGTGCGACGAATATCAGCAGCCCCATGAACAGTGGGGTAGCGGTGGGAAAAGTGCCAGGGCCGGCTGTCACCGTCTTCCTGGCAGCCAGAGAACCGGCGGCGGCCAGCATGGGCAGCAGCGTGAAATAGCGGCCGATGAGCATGGCCAGACCAATCGTGGTGTTGAAAAACGGTGTGCTGGCGTTGAAGCCCGCAAAGGCCGATCCATTATTGGCAGTCCCTGAGGCGTAGGCGTAGAGCACTTCCGAGAAGCCATGCGGGCCGTGGTTATTGAGGCTGGCTGCCGTATCCGGCCACAGACAGGCCAGTGCGGTGAAACCCAGGATAGATGCCGGATGTGCCAGCACCGCAAGTATCACCAGCCTGATCTCGCGTGCTTCGATCTTTTTTCCTAGAAATTCAGGTGTACGGCCAATCATCATGCCGGCCAGGAACACCGTGAGGATGGCGTACTGAATCAGGTTAATGAAGCCCGTGCCATCGCCGCCGAACACGCAGTTGAGCATCATCTGCGCCAGCGGCACCAGGCCGCCCATGGGCGTAAGTGAGTCGTGCATGGCGTTGACCGATCCCGTCGTCGCTGCGGTGGTGGTGGTAATAAACAGGGCGGTATCGGCAATGCCGAAGCGCAGCTCCTTACCCTCCATGTTGCCGCCGCTCTGTGTGGCCGATTGTTGCTGATCAGCGCCGGCCCGGGCCAGCAGAGGGTTGCCGGCCTGTTCGGCGCCATACACCAGAACCAGAAAACCGATGAACATCACCACAAAGGTGCCGAAGAACACCCAGCCCTGTTTTTTTCTGGCCAGCATCAGGCCAAAGGTCACCGTCAGTGCCGAGGGAATCAGCAGCATCGACAGGATGTGCAGCACATTCGTCAGTGGTGTCGGGTTCTCGAACGGGTGCGCAGCGTTGGTGTTAAAAAAACCGCCACCGTTGGTCCCGATGTGCTTGATGGTCTCGAAGCTCGCCACCGGCCCCAGCATGATCTGCTGGCGCGCGCCTTCCAGGGTGGTGGCCACGGCCTGACTGGACAGCGTCTGCGGTATGCCCTGCCATACACAGATTAGCGCCATGATGAAGCACAGCGGCAGCATTACGCGCCAGAGCACACGCATGAAATCCACCCAGTAGTTGCCCATGTCCTGGCTGCTGGTACGCGCGAGCGCCCGGATGAAGCCGCCCGCCGCCGCCACGCCTGTTGTGGCGCTGCAGAACATCAGAAAGGTGATGGCTGTCATCTGCGTGGCGTTGGACAGGCTGCTTTCACCCGCATAGGCCTGCCAGTTGGTATTGGTGATAAAGGAAGCAGCCGTGTTGAAAGCGAGATCCGGTGCCTGCGCCGTGTTGCCCGGCTCGTTCAGCGGCAGCCAGCCCTGCAGGCGCAGGAGCACATAGCCCAGCGCCATCATGGCGGCGTTGGACAGCAGCAGTGCCAGACTGTAGCGGGCACAGCCCATGCGCTCGGCCGGGTCCACACCCAGCACGCGATAGCTCAGGCGTTCCGGTGCCAGGTGCTGTTCATCTTCAAACAGTTTGGCCAGCCGGTGTCCCATGATGATGGCCAATCCGGTCATTGTTACAAGTACAGCGGTAAAACCGGAAATATCGAGTTCCATGAAACGGATCCCTGAAAAATGAGCTGTTTAAAGACGCTGCAGCACGAATATGAGCCATACGGTAACAGCGAAGAAAACAACCGTGGTGCCGATGAAAATGATGTCCTGCAAGTTGTGTGTGCTCCGATAATCAGAGTTTCTCCAGATGTGACAGGATGTATCCGGGATAAACAACCGGTGCACCTGCAACAGCAAACCAGTGAATGAAAGCGGGTGAGATCAGGGGGCTTCCTTTGCAGCAGTGATTTTATGAGAAAGGAGGTAACACTGTGACCTCTCCCCGGAACATGCGGAGAAATACTGCGACTGTGGAAATCTGGCTGTGATAAAGATTGTATGGGATAGTATCAAGATAATATCAAGGTGGTCTCTGCCATTTATCCGCAAGCTGCCGGCCTGTGTGAAGCATGATCCGGGTAGTGGCTGGCGGGTATTCAGGCGGGGGTGCCCGACTGTCCCGACCTGCAGCGGTAAGTATGCGCCGGGTGAGTCGTCCGCTGCGCACATCGCCCCGTTACAGGGGAATTATGGGGGTAAGTGCAGCAGGCGGGTGGAGACTCCTGCTGGAAATGTTCAGCCTGCAGCTCGCCCTTGTTCTGATTGCCTGAGGGTTTGTTCCAGCCAGATTTCAAGCCCCTGTGCATTGAGTCTGATATCAGTCTGTAATATCGGGAGGGCGGCATCCCGGGTGAGGGTGCACCGGTGAGCAGCAAGCCGTTCCAGGAGCAGATCCTGCAGTGCCTGCATGATGACGGGTTGCCGGTCCTGAATTGCTGCAGCTTGCTGTGCGATGCCGGCAAAGGCATCGATGAGCGTGTGCATTTGCGATGCATGATGTGGAAGGTGGCGAATACGCCCGTAATGCGTGAGAAATGCCTGTTCGGGGTGTAGTGCCATGAGCCGGTTGATGGAAACATGGGCAGCTTCCGGGTCAAACTGTACCGGTGAGGTGGTCGGAAAAACAAATTCCAGTCCGTTGGCATCGAATTCGCGATATGACACTCCAAAGGTATCGCCAGTAAAGATGGATGCACTGCGGGCGTCGTGAATGCAATAGTGATGCCGCGCATGCCCGGGCGTATCCAGCAGCCGTAATGGACGGCCATTCAGTTCGATCACGGTATCATCAGGTGCCTCAATAATACGTTCGGCGGAGATTGGCAGGATTTCACCGTAGACACGCCGGAATTCGGATTCACCGTACACGGCCATGACACCGGCAATCAGCTTCACTGGGTTGGCCATGTGGGATGCTCCCCGCGGGTGCACTACCAGCCTGGCGTTGGGCAGCTGCCGCATGAATTCACTTGCCCCGCCGGCATGATCAAGGTGGATGTGGGTGAGAAAAATATATTCGATTTGTTCGGGAGTAATGTGTTTATGCGCCAGTGCTGCCATGGTACCGGGAACCGAAAAACGGGTGCCGGTATCCACCAGCGCGGCCTTGTCGCCTTCTGTGATCAGGTGAATGGCAGCACGGCCCGGACGATGATAACGTGCATCAATAACACTGATCCCGTCCGGATAATCAGTGATGGCTGGGAGTTGTTCCATAAATAGAGAGGTTTCGGTTATACAGTCTGGCTGAGTTGTTCAAGGATTACCGGATTTTCCAATGTTGAAATATCCTGCGTAACAGTTTCACCTTTTGCCAGGGCGCGCAGGAGGCGTCGCATGATTTTGCCGGAACGTGTTTTAGGCAGATTTTCACCAAACCGGATTTCTTCAGGACGGGCAATCGCACCAATTTCGCTGGTAACCCATTCACGTAAAGCTGCAGCAATTTCAGCAGCTTGCTGATCATCAGGTAATTTTCCTCTTAATACAACGAATGCCACAACTACTTCTCCCCTGATTTCATGCGGTTTTCCGACAACAGCCGCTTCTGCAACCAGAGGATGCGCCACCAGTGCGGATTCGATTTCCATGGTGCCGAGCCGATGACCGGAAACATTCAGTACATCATCAATCCGCCCCATGATCCAGAAATAGCCATCCTGGTCACAATGGGCTGAATCACCTGCGAGGTAGTAGCGGCCACCGGCAATATCTGTCGGGAAATAGGTTTTCTGGAATCGTTCCGGGTCATTCCACAAGGTGCGCAGCATTGAAGGGAATGGACGCTGGATAACCAGAAACCCACCCTTTCCCTGTTCTACCGGATGTCCGGTCTCATCTATCACCGCGGCGTAAATACCGGGTAGCGGGAGGGTGCAGGAACCTGGCTTGGCCGGTACCGCGCCTGGAATCGGGGCGATCATGTGAGAGCCGGTTTCAGTTTGCCACCAGGTATCGACTATCGGGCAGCGTGACTGACCGACAACAGTGTAATACCACATCCATGCTTCCGGGTTGATCGGTTCACCCACCGAACCAAGCAGGCGCAACGAGGAAAGATCATATTTCCCGGGCAGGTCGGAACCCAGTTTGATCAGGGAACGGATGGCGGTGGGTGCAGTGTAGAAGGTCGTGACCTTGTGTTTCTGAATGATTTCCCAGAATCGGCCCGCATGAGGGTAGGTCGGGGTTCCTTCAAAAATCACCTGGGTTGCACCGACAGCCAGCGGCCCGTAGGTAACGTAGCTATGTCCGGTAACCCAGCCTACATCAGCTGTACACCAGAATATATCTTCCGGATGGTAATCAAATACCCATTGCATGCTGATTATCGTGCCAAGCAGGTAGCCGGCTGAGGAATGTTGCACCCCTTTTGGTTTTCCGGTTGAACCTGAGGTATACAGCGTAAATAACGGGTGTTCAGCATTGACCCAGGCCGGTTCGCACTGATCGGGCTGTTGAGCGGTGAGGTCATGCCACCAGCAGTCCCGTTCCGGTCGCCAGGTAATGTCAGCTCCCGTATGCTGGAAGACAATGACGCTGTGAACAGAGGTTGTGCCATCCATTGCCAATGCTTCATCCACGGTTGCTTTTAACGGGTGATGTTTCCCTCCGCGGGTTTGTTCATCAGCGGTGATGATGGCAGATGCACCGGCATCGATGATACGTTCGTGCACGCTTTTTGCCGAAAAACCACCGAACACAACCGAGTGAATTGCGCCAATACGCGCACATGCCTGCATGGCAACCACAGCCTCGATTCGCATGGGCATGTAGATGACAATGCGATCACCCTGGCGGATACCAAGTGATTTCAATCCGTTGGCAAGACGGCAGACCCGGCTGTGCAGTTCACGATAACTGCAGCGGGTTGTCCTGCCTTCGTCAGATTCAAAGATAATGGCAGTTTTTTCGGCCTGGGTAGTCAGATGTCGATCCAGACAATTCCATGAAATGTTCAGTTCACCATCATCGAACCACTTGTAAAAAGGCGGACTGGTATCATCAAGAACACGGGTGAAAGGTTTGTGCCAGGTAATGTACTGTTTTGCAAGTTTTGCCCAGAAACCAGCGTAATCGTGCTCAGCTTCCTGGCGCAGAGCTTCGCAGGCATCTGTCCCGGGCAAATTAGCGCTTCGGGTAAATTTATCGGTGGGCGGAAACACCCGGTTTTCGTGCAAAATTGATTCAATCGTAGCCATACTGTTCTGTTTCCTGTTCTGTTTCCTGTTCTGCTGACCAAGTCTTAATTTAGCGCGCGATTGTAACACTCAGCATGAAAAATCAGAGATGTAAACAATAATTTGACCACTGGCTGTACCTGTACAGGAGTAAATTGATTTTTTCTGAGGCCGGGTTTGTATGATTTTTTCAACGAGGGGCTTTCCGCTTTCTGAAATAGGTGCAGCGAAGGTGTGTTATCGATTTTTGCATTAAGCGTGAAATGAAAGTAAAATCGCGCGGTTCGATATTTTGTACTGAAGCAATAGTTAAAAAAATTAACGGAGAACTGGAAATATATGGCAAATACAGCACAAGCCAAAAAGCGAGTGAGACAAACCGCCAAGCGGCGGGAGCGTAATTTTGGATTGCGGTCCAAGCTGCGTACCGCAATTAAAGGCGTCAGAAAAGCAGTAGCAGCTGGTGACAAAGGTCTGGCTGAGGCTGTGTTCAGAAAAGCAGTAAGCGTTATCGATACAATCGCAGGTAAGGGAGTGATTCACAAGAATAAGGCATCGAGACATAAAAGCCGTCTTTCCGGTGCAGTTAAGGCGATGGGTTGACAGACTGGATTTACAGATCAAAGTTTCTGGAAACAGAGATTGGAAAGGTTGTTGAAAAGTTGTTGTTAAGATAGCTACAAAGGAGAGAGAGATGAGATTAGGGGAGTGGATAAGGGGGGTATTGTTCTGCGCGGGGATAATGCTGTGCGGGGCGGTACAGGCGGACATATCGACGGTACCGGACGAGACTTATGATGCGTTGAAGCTGGATCGG
>WBZO01000621.1_pt1 | contig 69923 bp, 46 predicted proteins | sample 5204261 | NCBI WGS metagenome assembly WBZO01 (sample SAMN12412400, study PRJNA552823) | activated sludge metagenome | isolation source: activated sludge from anammox sidestream of wastewater treatment plant... | place: USA: North Carolina | collected 2017-09
AAGACGCCGCCCAAATGCGTAAGTTATTTCCGACACGTTCCTAAGCTCCATCCCAACAGCATCTCTGCCCAAGCACCAAAACGCAAACAAGCTCTAAAGGAATGTGCCAGAATTACCCAACTTATTGCCGATACGTTCTTAAAGGTTTTAATTTTTTTTTCAAAAACACCTCTGTTCTGCGCATATTCTTAAAGAGTTACAATATTTCGATTCATTTTTGAGGTTGAAAAGACACGAACTAATCATTTTTAACAAAAAAAAATTCATTTGGCAAAAGCAATTTCTTCCAGAAGATCCGGGCCACAACAGCCGCGTTTAAGAATTAATGAACAAATACGGGTCCCTGAAATCAGACTTGTAGGTGACAACCTACAAGAGATTAGTGAAAAAATCGGCCAGAACATTGAGTCTGGCTCTATCCTTCCTACCAGGAAAGCCCTCGACTGGGCTGATAAGGTCAGCCTTGATCTTATTGAAATTTCACCGAATGCGGCGCCACCTGTTTGCAGGCTATCGGATTACAACAAGTACCTGTACGAAAAAAAGAAAAAAGAAAAAGAACTTAAAGCTAAAACAGCCAAGACCGTGCTGAAAGAAATCAGATTCGGCCCCAATACCGATGATCACGATTTTGAGTTCAAAACCCGGCATGCTAAAAACTTTCTCGAAGAAGGAGCAAAAGTTAAGGCTTACGTGCATTTTGTCGGGCGAACCATTGTCTTCAAAAACCGGGGTGTAGATCTGCTCAGCCGCTTTATCAAAGCACTGGAAGAGGTAGGGGCACCCGAAGGGCCGCCAAAACAGGAAGGCAAACGCATGATCGTAATTATGTCGCCAAAGAAGAAAAAGGCCTGAGTACAAACCTTTTAAAAAAATCACAAAGGATAAACCTTGGAAATTCAACCTGGAGTTGCTTACCTTTGCGCTCCTTTTTAAATGACATGTTATGCCAAAATTAAAAACACATACCGGCGCTAAGAAACGCTTCCAACTCACCGGAACAGGAAAGGTGAAGCGCTTTCACGCTTTTACTTCACACATGATGAGAAATAAAAGCAAAAAAGCAAAACTCCGCCTTGTCCATGCCAGTACAGTTCATCCAGCTGATGAAGCCAGGATTAAGCGTTTGCTTTCAGTCGGTTAATTTTTATAACTTCTTAGCAGGAGGGAAGGGAGAAAAATTAAAAATTTTTCCCCCAAACACCCTGGATTATGAGAGGGGAAGAAAACATGAAATCTTTTCTACTCCTTGCACGCTCTTCTAAGTAGTTACAATTTTTAAGCTGATTTTTTAACGAGAGTGCAGGCATCAAGTGTTCCGAACCCGGGATCCCTGCGCTGAACTAAAAAATTTATTATGCCACGTTCAGTTAATGCTGTAGCCTCGAGAAAGAGGCGCAAAAAAGTTTTAAAAGCTGCCAAAGGCTTTTTCGGAAGGAGAAAAAATGTTTGGACCGTCGCAAAGAATGCCGTTGACCGCGCAATGGCTTTTGCCTACGTCGGCCGCAAATTGAAAAAACGGGCTTATCGCCAATTGTGGATTGCGCGTATCAATGCAGGCGCTCGCCAGAACGGCACGACTTACTCGAAATTGATGCACAAGCTTACTACCAACAATATTGGCCTCAACCGCAAAGCACTGGCGGACCTGGCCATGAACCACCCCGATGCTTTTAAAGCAGTGGTTGATTCTGTCAATAAATAAACTTTGACCTCAAATTGTGGGAGGAGAAAGAAGAAATTTCAGTTTTTCCTTCTCCCACCCCTTCCAGAAAGCGGAGCATTAATTGATTGTGCGAACCACTTTCAAAAAAATCCGTGGTAACAATGGATTTATAAAAATAAAACGTACGTTTTATTTTTATAAATACTCTTAGAAGCTGTTTGGATTTAGCTCACCGAGCTAAATCCAAACAAGCTCTTAGCTATTGCTGAAAAATTTGCTTGGCTCTGGGCAGAAAAGACACCTTTTTAGCCTGGTAAGCTCAAATCCAACAGCATCTCTGCGCAAGCATCAAAACGCAAACAAGCTCTAAGGCAACCTCCAAAGCGCTTGCGGTTTTTTTGTACGCCTTGCTGCTCCTTCGAAGCTATTGCTGTGATTCCAGGCGCACTTCCACAATTTCCACCCGCCGCTCCATAGAAGCCTCAACGCTGTAAATTGAGTTTTGCTCGTCTTCCAGGTCGTCACTGATCTCGGAGGGAGCAAGCGCCTCACCAAAGGGGACTTCAGAAATCACCAACTTTCCACTTTCCAGATAGGGAGCAAAACGACCTTTTTGATAACTGGCGAAATAGTTATTCAGGCTGCTGATGCGCCGCCTTGCGAGTCGGTCGTTGTAGTCTGTGTTGGCTCGGGGGCTGGTGTAGCCTTTGAATACGATTTCCACCCGCTCGCCACTTTCGAGCCGCTTTAACAGGATTTCGCTGAATAAAAGCAGGTAATCGTATCCTTTTTTTACCTCCTTGTCGAAAAAATCTTCGAGGGCGAGGGTGGCTTCAGAGGCTCCGTCGGGTTGCATGGAGGCTGTGAGCTTGCGGACGAACTCATTTTTGCGATCCATGTAACGGAAGTAAGTATCGTCGTAGGTTTTCCTTGTCGTTATCCGAGAGGTTCGTTTGTCAGGCTCGTCGTTGTCGAAATAGAGTGCCAGAGGCAGGAAATCCTGCAGTGTTTCAGGTGGGTCTGGAGGAAGGTCGGGCAATTCAATCTCAGGCTCCTCCGCAATGTCAGGCACTTTGTGTTCAATGGGTGGCCCCCCGAATTCAACCCGGTAAATATCGTAGCAGCAGGCTTTGTTGGAAGCATCGAGGTAAAAAGAACCCGGACGATTGGAAGACAAAAAGGAGTGGTTGCCCCGGAGATCGGTAGCGTAGTACAAATCGTTGTAACTGGAATTGATGGGTTTGCCCAGGTTTTCTGCCGTTCCCCAATCGGGTCTTCGGTTGATCTTAAAAATGTCATACCCTCCCAGTCCTGGAAGGCCTGTGGAGCTGAAATACAGCGTTTGAGTAGCGGTGTTGAAAAAGGGAGTAGCCTCGTCTTCGGGGGTATTGATGATTTCCAGATTCCGAGGCTCTAGGAATTTTCCATCTTCCATTTCGCAATACCAGATGTCTAGTTTCCCTTTGCCACCAGGTCTGTCGGAGGAAAAGAACAGCACTTCTTTTTGTGTGACGGAATCGAAGCCGATAGAAGGCTGTGTGGCAGTAAATCCTTCTTTGTTGATCGCGTCGGGCAGGCGCACAGCCTTTTTGGGCCAGCGTCCTCGCTTGTCTCTTTGTCGGTAGTAAATTTCGCAGCGGATGTCTGCGGAAGCTACAAACTTGCAGATGGTGAAGTAAATCCGTTCGCCATCTTCGCTCAGGGTGGTATGGGCAGTGTGTTTGTCTGTTTCGTTAAATCCCCTGGGGAAAATCCTCCCTTTTTCCAGGTCTTCAGAGATTAGGATTTTTGCTATTCGGCGCTTGGGCAAGTGTTTGTCTTCATTGAAATTATAGCGAAAAGAAGAATAATACAGTGTTTTACCGTATTCGAAAGCACCAAATTCGGAGTAGCGCGAATTGATTTTTTTATCCAGATGGTCAATGCGGATGACCTTGTCTTTGGGCGGCTCGAGGTTTTTGGCCCATCGGCAGGTTTCAAGTTCAGCACTTGCCCGGGTGGCCAGGTAGCTGTCTGGCGAAGGCAGCTCTAAAAACTCCTGGAATATCTCGATCGCCTCCTGGTATTTGCCCAGGTTTTTTTTTACCTGCCCCAACCAGAAGCCCGATGTCGGGAAGCTCGCCATCTCTTTACTCCTCCAGACCTTGGTGTAGTACGTTTCTGCCTCTTCGTATTGGTTGAATCCCAGCGCAGATTCAGCGCATTTGAACCACAACCTGACCTCCTCAGGCGCTTGGGTCATGGCTTCCCCGAAATAGGCGTGCGCCGTGTAGTAATCCTTTTGGGCAAATGCCTTATCTCCAGCCTTTTCAAAAGCCTTCGCTGACTGGGCAGCTAAGCTTTCTGTCAGGCAGGCGATTAACACAACTAATAGGATGTTCAGGCATTGAGCAACTTTCATGGACGATGGAGGTTTGGCAGGATTCAGAGGGTTACAAGCAGCAGCTTCGGCCCCTGGATCAGCCTGAATGCAAAGCTTTGTTATCAAAATTTAGTGAAAATCTCATTGGGTAGTCTTTCTGGAGTGGAAATATTCGTCAACTTTCGTTCCCCTCTGTCATCCGACAGGAGAATTCTTCCGTATCGACGGTAACCCCGCCAGGGTGTAGTGAAATCTGGATCGTGTTGCTGCGCTTCTTTAAAATACGACCATTGTACCACCAGGTTCGACTCCTCGTCCACAAAAATAAAATATTTGTTCTGTGGTGTGTCACCCACGTTTTTGAAAGTAAGCTGAAGAACATGGACGATTTGCTCAGTAGGCAGGGTGTCGAGGCCTCTATATTTTAGCGTAACGCCGGTGTCTTTCAATTTAAATGGCATAATGAGCCAGTAGGAATCGTTTATCCACATGCTCTTTGCCGTTTTGAGCAGTACCTTCAGAGTGTCGGGATTGGTTATTTCCCTTCCCTGTCGTTTTACTTTCCCCTGCAAAGTGTGGATATTCAGCAGGTAGATTGTACTGTCTGCAAGTTCTTCTATGCGAACGTCTCCTGTTTTTTTATCCCAGGCGAGGGAGCGCCGCCCAAAAAAAGTCCATTGTAGATACCGGGTAGAATCCCAGGCTTCTCTGCCGCCCATGGCTCCCATAATTTTGTCTGCCAGCACAATGGCATGGTGGTCAGAGCCTTCGATGTCAAAGCCTGGCGCCGGAGGGTTCTCATCCGATGCGGGTGGCGACTGGCAGGCCGTCAGCAGGCTGGACAAAAAGAAGCACAGGATTGCAATTTTTAGAAACATATTAAAATTTTGAGACCTAAGGAGCTGTTTGGATTTGGCTGTTGGAGAGATAAGCGCCTTATTAGCCCAGTGAGCTAAATTCAAACAGTTTCTTAGAAAGTCCGCTGTGGTGGCACTTTGGGATTTTCTGCTTTCAGAACTTCGGAAATCAGGTTTGGATAATCGGTGATGATGCCGTCCACGCCCCAGCGCCGCAGTTTTTTCATGGACTTTATGTTGTTCACTGTCCAGGGGATCACGCGCATGCCTTGTGCGTGCAACCTTTTTACCGTCCGTTTGCGGAGCAGCGGATAGTAGCAGCTGTAAATGTCGGGTGTAAATCCCAGGCGTTCAATGTTCTTGCTCACCCCGTCCATGTTTTCGACCAACAGCGCCAGGGTGATCGTTTCGTCCAACTTTTTCACAGCCTGCAAAGCCCGTACGTCGAAGGATTGAATGCAGCAGTATTGTATGACCCCTTGGCGGACCAGCGCATCCACCACCAACTTGGCAAAATCAGCAATAGGGGGGGTTAAAATGCCGTCACCGGCAGGGCTGCTTTTGATCTCGACGTTAAAGTGGGGTAGAGGCAGAGACCTCGCAGCGCAGTAGGCCTTCACTTCCGCCAGCACATCGGCCAGGGAGGGCTTGTAAGTTTGCAAGGCCTGCTGTTCGGGGAAGCGGGCGTTGCCACGGCTTCCGCAGTCGTAAGTTTTGATTTGCTCGTAGGTCAGGTCCATGATTTTAAGGCTCCGGGCTTCGGATTTGCTCACTGGTGTACCGTCGGGTTTGCTGCAGATAGATTCCGACATCCAGGGGTCGTGGCTGACAATGACCTGTCCGTCTTTGGATACCACCACGTCAAGTTCCAGCGTCGTTACTTCGGGGAATTCCAACGCTTTGAGAAAGGCGGGAATCGAGTTTTCGGGCAAAAGCCCGCGGCAGCCCCGGTGGCCTTGCCAGTCGAAAGGTTGTAATTGCATGGTCTGGGAATTGGCGTTTTGAAATGAGACCCATAAGCAGGCGAAAAGTAGGAAATAGCTTTTCATGTCCAAGTCATTTTTAAGCCTGCTAAAGTACGCAATTTGTAGATACACCCATTTTATCTATTGCACCTCTTGCCCTTTGCAAAATTTGTCCAGGGCGACAACGGCACTGCAATTGCACTTAGGAGTTGTCTGGATTTAGCTCACTGGGCTAAAAAGTCACTTTTTATCTCCGGCAGCCCAACCCCAACAGCATCTGAAAACGAGCAATTTTTTGTCAGGTTTTTAGCTTTTTGAAGTTGCATAGCAGCGCTACGGAACTGAAAAAAGCTCTTAGCGGCGAGCGAAATCCTCCAGACAGGGGGTAGTTTTTTTGAAAGTAGCTATTTAGCAAGGGTGCTTTTAGGAGAAAATTGAAAATTTTTCGCTAAAAACACCCTGAAATTGTGGGAGTAGAAAGAAAAAATGGAGTTTTTTCTTCCTACTCCTACCCCCACCTAAGTAGTTACCTTCATTTTTTCTTCCTCCTTGCACTCTCTTCTGAGTAGTTATAAAAGGTTTATTTTCACGGAAAATTATTATTTGATGAAAAGGATATTTGTAGTAGGCAGTCTGCTCCTTCTGACGATGTCTCTTTTAGGGCAGTCAGACAAAATCAAGGCACTTAAGACTTCCCTGGTGCGGATGTCGGGAGAGGAGTACAGCCGGAATGCACTGGCCTTGTCGGAGCTTTACTTTGCCGAGGGATTTTATAAAAATTCGGCGGAATGGGCAGAGAAGGCATACGCGGCAGCTAAGGATGCAAAACTCGATTCCTACATGGCTCGTGCACTCAACCGACAGGGGAAAGCCCTGATTCTTCTGCCCAGCAGCCGCAATTATCACAAGAGCAAGGCTTTCGACTGTTTCGAGGAGAGCAACAAGCTCAAGGTTGATTCTACTTTGAAAATGGACAATCTTCTGAACATGCAGGGCCTCGCCGTCCTGCTCAAGAAGGAGCGGGATCTCAGGGAAATCCGCCGGGAGATAGCCGTCCTAAGGGGTGAGGAGCCGACACAACCCCAAGAAGAGTTCAGAGGCTCCCGGAGAAAGATCATCGAAAAAGCCCAGGAAATGCAAAATAAAAATCTGGCGCTATCTGAGACGTTGACCTCACTGAGCCAGGAAAAGGAAAAACTTCACCTTGAGCAGCAGCACCTACAGCAACTTATTAAGCTCAAGGAAGGAGATATTCAGAACATGTCGGCAGAGCAAGCCCGGCAGGAGTTGAGGCTGTCCATGCAGGAGCGTATCCTTGACTCAATGGCCTTTGCTGGCATATTAGACTCCCTGCAAATAGCGCAGCAGCAGTCCGATCTGGACCGTGCAGAAGCAGAGATTCAGTTGCACCATAGCCAGCGAAACTTCCTGCTCGTTCTGGTAGGGCTTGGTTTGGTGCTGAGTGCAGGCTTGGTGTACCGCTACTACACCTTGCGCAGGCACAATGCGGTACTGTCGGAAAAGAACCGCATTATCGAAGAAGAGCGGAAGCGCTCCGAAGAGCTGCTGCTCAACATCCTGCCCGTAGCGGTGGCAAATGAGCTAAAGGAAAAAGGCGCTGCGGAGGCTAAACACTACAGCGAAGCCACCGTCCTATTTGCGGATTTCAAGGGTTTCAGCTCCATATCAAAATTGCTCCCTCCGGAAAAACTGGTCACAGACCTCAATTATGCGTTCACCAACTTTGACCGCATTATTACGGCGTACGGGCTGGAAAAAATAAAAACCATCGGCGACGCCTACATGTGTGCCGGTGGCCTACCTGGGAAAGACAGCGCCCATCCGGTGAACGTCGTTAAGGCAGCACTCGATATTCAGCAGTTTCTGAGGGCTTGGAATGTGGAGAAAAAGCAGCTTGGAGAGCCGGCTTTTGAAGCGAGAATCGGCATACATACAGGGCCTTTGGTAGCCGGAGTTGTAGGCTACAAAAAATTTGCCTACGACATCTGGGGCGACACGGTGAATGTGGCAGCCCGCATGGAAAGCAGCGGTGAAGTGGGCAAGGTGAACATTTCAGATGCCACTTTCGAGCAGGTAAAGGGCAATTTTAATTGTGCATACCGAGGCAAGGTACCTGCCCGAAACGTAGGAGAAGTAGAAATGTACTACGTCGAAGAAGCCATTTCCTGAATGGAGGGAATTTTAGAGCATGTTGGAGCTTTAGACGTCAAACTTCCAATCAAATTTTACTTTTTTTTCCAAATCTTTTTTGGAAAAAACTTTTCTGAATACCTTTCGGACTGCAAAAGTCCCTTGAAATTGAATGGCATTGCTTTTTACTCAAAACAACTAAAACTAACTGCGAATGAGTACGAATAAAGATTCCTGGGGTTCACGCGTAGGTTTGATCCTCGCAATGGCAGGCAACGCTGTGGGCCTGGGGAACTTCCTGAGATTCCCGGTGCAGGCTGTTCAAAATGGCGGTGGAGCCTTCATCATTCCCTATCTCGTCTGTTTTCTTCTGATGGGAATCCCCTTGTTGCTAATCGAATGGAGCATGGGGCGTTACGGCGGCCGCTTTGGCAATCACAGCACGCCGTACATTCTGGACACCATGGCCAAGGGAAGACTTTGGAAATATATCGGCATTTTCGGCATCTTCACCAATATTGCCGTAGCAGCTTATTACTGCTATATCGAAAGTTGGACGATGTCTTACGTTTACCACTCTGTCGCAGGAACTTTTGTCGGAAAAACGCAGTCTCAGGTTGCCGGCTTTTTCAGTGATTATGTGGACATTGGCATTTCCACCACTGGCCTTCCCTATGAGGCGGTGATTTTTTACGTCCTTTGTTTGGCACTGAATACCTGGATTCTCTCCAGAGGGCTATCCGGCGTGGAGAAAGTTGCCAAGATCGGGATGCCTTTGCTGATCCTGTTTGGAGCTTTCCTGGCTTTTCGTGGCTTGACGCTCGGCACTTCGGGCGCTACCCCTGAACACCCCACCGCTTCTGCCTGGGACGGCCTCAACTTCCTTTGGACGCCGGAGTTCGACTCGCTCTCCAACCCCAAAGTGTGGATGGCGGCGGCAGGGCAGATATTTTTTACCCTCTCTGTAGGGATGGGGACGATCCACTGCTACGCTGCCTACGTGCGTTCAAAAGACGATATCGCCCTGAATGGCGTAGCTGCCGGCTTTATGAATGAATTCGTCGAGGTGGTGCTGGGTAGCCTCATCGTTATCCCCATTGCAGCAGGTTATCTCGGCATTGCCTGGGTACAGGAAAATGCAGGTTTTGGAATGGCGTTTCAGACCATGCCCTACCTCTTCCAGCAGTGGGGGCCGACGCTGGCTGCCATTGCAGGGGTGTTCTGGTTTGGCCTTTTGTTCTTTGCGGGTATCACTTCTTCACTGGCAATGGGCACGCCCTGGATGGGCTTCATGCGGGATGAGTTCAAATGGGACCGGGTGAAAGGTGCGCTCTCCTTTGGCCTGATTGTCCTGGCTTTCGGGCTTCCCACCGTCTTTTTCTACAATTACGGCGTTTTTGATGAGTACGATTACTGGGGAGGCACCGTGTCATTGGTGATCTTCGCCCTGTTTGAGACCATCGTGTTTGCTTGGATTTTTGGCATAAATGACGGTTGGGATGAAATTAATAGAGGTGCAGATATCCGCCTGCCGGTTATTTTGAAGTACGTCATCAAGTGGGTCACCCCGGTGCTGCTGCTGTTTGTCTTTATCGGCTCTTTGATTACCCCCAAAGGCAACGAGTGGTCCACAGAGATAGCTGATCTCTTTAGCGGGGAAGGCTGGGAATTGGACAACAGCTCTCTGGTCAAACAGCTTTCCAACGCCGGCATCAAAGAAGAAATAGCTACTGTGCAAAATCCCGCTACGCTGCCTGCCCTGCAAAAAGAAGCAGAGGCTTTGCAGCAGACGCATGCCATGGCCACTGACCTGAAAGAAAAGGACATGCTCGCCGTTAAGCTCGACAAGCTGAACGGCAGAATAAAGCAGGTCTCTGACCCTGGATACCTGGTAACTTTGGATAAAAAACTGACCTATATCCCTATTGCCAGGATACTCCTGCTTTGTTTATTTATCGGAATCGGGGTCCTTGTTCACCTCGCTTTCAAAATTAGAGTTAAAGAAGGAAGAAATACGCCATGAATACATCAGCACTAATCACTATGGTTCTGGCACAGGTCACTGTCACCTGTTTTGCCGTTTACTTTTTTGTCAAGGTCTATCGAGCACCTAATAAAGATGCAGACGATTTCCCTCCCGGCCCTTGATGCCGTGTAACGAAGGAGGAATTTGTTGACGGGCGGGCAGAAGCCTCAGCTTGGCAACTCTCTATTTCAACGGAGGTTCTTTTTCAGGTAGAAGGAGAACCTCCTGTAGTTTTATCAGAAAAAAATTAGTGAAATTTGCCGCCGCTTTTTGCACAGGTAAAAAAGTGGCAGTGAAATTCCTAAACCGGATGGGCCGTCTGTTAAAAAAATATTGCCGGAAAGACTTCCCTGCGTGACAAATTCCATTGTTGCTGATTCATGAAGACATTTTTTCTTTCGCTCCCCAGCCATCGGCAAGGCATTCTTGCGATTGTTTTTGCTGCAATCCTTTGGAGCACGGGCGGTGTGTTTATCAAACTGCTTCCCTATGATGCTTTTACTATTCTTTTTTACCGTTCAGGCCTAGCAGCGGTATTATTTGCTGTGGTCTATGGAAAACAGGTTTTCGGCATGAACCTCAGAGCCTGGCTCAATAGTTTGTTTTACGCCCTGCTGCTTATCCTTTTTGTCATTTCTACAAAACTTACGACGGCAGCAAATGCCATTTTGCTCCAGTACACCGCTCCCATTTACGTGCTGCTTGCCGAGCCGGTATTATTTAAAATTAAATTGGAGAAGATCAACGTCCTTTCCATTGCCGGCTGCGTACTTGGTATGCTCATCCTGCTGTCGGGAGATGTTTCGGTGGGCAACTGGACGGGGAACATCATCGCCCTGTGTTCAGGTGTAGCATTGGCAGCCCTGCTGCTGGGCCAACGCCTGAATGCTCCTGAATACCAGGTGCGCTCCATTTTCTGGGGTAATGTGCTGGTGGCAGTAGTTGGCTTGCCGTTTTTCCTTCAGTCTTCTGCTCCAACCCTGGGGCAGGCTGCCATGCTCGGCTTCCTGGGAATCTTTCAGATCGGACTGGGCTACCTGCTTTTTACCTACGGACTTAAGCGGGTGCTAGCTATTGAAAGTGCCCTGCTTGCCATGCTCGAGCCTATCCTCAACCCCGTTTGGGTGCTATTCTGGTATGGTGAAAAGCCCACCCAGGCGGCAATCCTTGGTGGCTTGGTGATTCTCATAGCGCTCGCCATCCGACTAGCGTGGATTGAGTTCCAGTCCAGGAAGTTGCGCACGGCCAGGCGTTTGTCGCGCTGATTTTAAACAATAAGAGCTTGTTTGCGTTTTTGCTTCGAGCACCCAATCGCAAACAAGCTCCTAGCGTTTATCAGTTGGCGGGACTTTAGCTTGCTGAACAGTTGCTTGCAAAATTGCAGGTGGCTAATTTAAAAATCCCACTATGCTCGGTTGGCGTTTTTCACAATATGTGCCGGATGACGGCGGAACTCCTTTTGAACGGATCCTGAAATTGTTCCAGGAACTGCTGCTCTATACAGCAGGTGACGTGTCTGAGGCACTGTCTTGGCTGACTGAACTGGATCGCCAGTACAAACTCGCTGACGACAAGTACGGCATAGCTGACTTTGTTGAAGATTTAATAGACAAAGGCTACATCGAAGAGCGTGAAGTACAGGGAGGCCCCCGCTATGTGCCTACCTCCAAAATGGAAATAGCACTACGGCGCAACGCCCTGGACGAAATCTTCGAGCAGTTGAAAAAAACAAAGCACGGAAATCACGCCACCAAATACGACGGACGCGGCGATGAACCTGCCTCTGAGCTTCGCCCTTACCAGTTTGGCGACAGCCTGGATGCCATCGCCGTTTCGGAGAGTTTGCGCAATGCGCACATCAACCACGGAATTGACCAATTCAAACTCACACCCGAAGACCTGGAGGTGCAGGAAACCTTTTACCAGAGCCAGACCAGCACTGTGTTGATGATTGACATTTCTCATTCCATGATCCTGTACGGTGAAGACCGCATCACCCCCGCCAAAAAAGTGGCCATGGCACTTTCGGAGCTCATCACCACCCGCTACCCCAAGGATACGCTCGACCTCCTCGTTTTTGGCAACGATGCCTGGCAGATTAGCATCAAAGACCTGCCTTACCTTGAAGTTGGCCCCTATCACACCAACACGGTGGCAGGCCTTGAGCTGGCTATGGATATTTTGAAAAAAAGGCGCAACCCCAACAAGCAGATTTTTATGATTACCGATGGCAAGCCCACCTGTATCAAGAAAGGGAAGAAATACTATAAAAACAGCTATGGGCTGGATCGCAACATCGTGACCCGAACCTTGAATCTGGCCACCAAATGCCGGAAGCTGAACATCCCCGTTACGACGTTTATGATTGCCCGGGATCCCTACCTCGTACATTTCGTGGACCAGTTCACCAAAGCCAACAACGGGAAGGCATTTTACAGCAGCCTGAAAGGCCTGGGAGAGTTTGTTTTCCTCGACTACAAGAATAACAAGCGGAAGCGGAAGTAAGAGCTTGTTTGCGTTCTGATACTTGAGCTGAGATGCTGTTTGAATTGTGCTTACCGGGTTAAGAAGGCGCTTTTTTCTCTCAGGCAACCCCATCCAAATAGCTGCTGAAAACGAGCAATTTTTTGTCGGGTTTTTAGGCTTTTTGAAGTGATGTAGCAGCGCTGCGGATTTGAAGAAAAGTGGAAAACAGGACGAAAAGGGCTGTTTTTGACCAAGTGGCCCAATCCCAAACAAGCGCCAAACAGGAAGAATTAAATATGCCCTTTCATGACAGGCACGAAAGGGCAGGATGTGTGTAGCGTGTGGGCTGAAGAATGAGTTAGGGAGTGAATAACCTGCTCCCTTCTACGCGGCGTGATGCCGACGGTGTTAAAATGAGCGTTTGCTAGCAGGTGAAAAAGGGGTAACTATTTAGGAACGTGCCGGAAATAAGTTGGGTGTTTCAGCGAGTGTATTTTGGGGGCTGACAAGGCAGTGAAATAGGCGCACAGCCTTAGCTACGTAACTATTTCACTAACACAGCCAGCGCCCAAAAGATGCCGCCCAAATGCGTAAGTTATTTCCGACACGTTTCTTAGCAGAGAGTGTACCTGCCTCGCAAGTCAAACCGTCGCTTTTGGCAGCAGCAGCCGCTAATTAGCTTTTGATACAGCCTGAAAGATTATTGGGCGGTGGCCGCTGCCATTGGACTTATGATACAGCACACCCTCTTGAGCAGTTACAGAAAAGGTAAGTTTTCTCAGAAATGATGTTGTGTGAAACAGAGGGTGAGATGTCTTGCAAAGATAGAACGATTTGTGAGCAATAGGCACTTGTTTTATTAAAACATCCCAAATTGTGGGAGGAGGAAGAAAAAACTTCATTTTTCTTTCTTCTCCCGTACCCTCTTTAGAAACAAGTCATTAATAAATTGTACTAATCATTTTCAAAAGCCCGTAGTAGGAATGGGTTTTTAGAAACAAAATGTACGTTTTATCTTTTCTTCGATTCTTAATAATTTCGTTAAAGCTAAGGAACGTGCCGGAAATAACTTACGCATTTGGGCGAGTGTCTTTCGGGCGCTGACTGTGTTAGTGAAATAGTTACGTAGCTAAGGCTATGCGCCTATTTCACTGCTTTGCCAGCCCCCAAAATACACTCGCTGAAACACCCAACTTATTTCCGGCACGTTCCTAAATAGAAATTGGATGCACCTGGAAAATGAGCACAGTTTAAAAGATGTCCTCCAAGAAATGGTAGAAGCCATGAAGTGGAAGGAAAAATTGAACGAAACTAAAATACGGCGGATATGGAATCAGAAAATGGGAACTACCATCAACCAGTATTCCAGGGATATCTCGCTGCGAAAAGGGAAGCTGTCCATCACCATCACCGCGGCGCCCCTAAAGCAGGAACTGTCTTACCAGCGCGATAAAATCCTCGAAATGATAAACCGGGAGCTGGGTGGAGATTTTGTCAAAGAAGTGTTTATAAAATGAATAGGCGAAGGAAATTATTACCATCCTGGCTATGTGAATCCATCAAACCAATGCGTCCGTCCCGTTCCTTGCACCACATTAAAAAGTAACAGCGGCAGGCAGGAAGTTCTTCCTGTGTCCACCGCTGTTGTTTTTGTTGCTTTTATCACCGGACTTTTTTCCTGCTTTTTCAGGGTGTGTTACCCTTTTTCAGTTTTTTCTTGCCTTTCACCGTAGCGGCTTTTTTTGCAGCCTCGTAAGCATTGACCACGCCCCCTGAAACGCACAGCTCCGAAAACGGAACGAGTTCGCCCGTTCCCGGAGTTTTTACCTTGGCGTCTTTCGTCATAACAGTAGTGCTCATGAGCACGTCTTTGACCTGCTCTGCTGTCAGCCTGGGGTAATAGGAGCGAATGACAGCAGCCACGCCTGCCACTACGGGCGATGCCATGCTGGTTCCCGAAGCGTTCTTGTACTCATTATCTGGTGCAGTAGAATAAATCTGGACGCCGGGGGCAAAGAGGTCCACGTTTTTCTTGCCGTAATTTGAGAAGCGGGCTACCATGTCCTCGCCATCTTTCCAGGAGAGAGCACCGACTTCAATCCAGTTTTTAGCTTTTTTGGGTCCGAACAGACCTCTTTTTTCATATTCTGCTCTTGGGAAATTATTTGTGACGTCGTTGTTCTGGCCGTCGTTACCTGCGGCGTGGATGAGCAGCACGTCGTGCTTTTGGGCATATTTGACGGCTTTATCCACTGCTTTTTTATCCCAGGAATAGCCTTTGCCAAAGCTCATGTTGATCACTGAGGCACCGTTGTCAACGGCATAGATGATGGAGTTGGCAACGTCTTTATCCCTTTCGTCGCCATCGGGTACAGCCCTGACCCCCATAATTTTGACGTTGTCAGCAAGGCCATCTATTCCGATGCCATTGCCACGTGTCGCTCCGATGATACCTGCGACGTGTGTGCCGTGGAAAGCATCTGGACCTTTGACGTCGTTGTTGCCGTAGTACCGCTCGTAGGAGTCGGCGTAGTTATCTCCAACGATAGAGCGCACTTCCAGGTCGGGATTGTAGTTATACTCGGCCTGGCCGGCGAAGTAATCAATAGCACCCTGCAACTCTTCTATCACTCCTTTTACGGTATTTCCATCAGCCAAGGTGGATTTTAGTATTTGGGCAGCCCGCATGATGGAGGGATCGTCCGATTCGAAGTTCTCGAGCTCCTCTGCGGTAATGTCTTCTTTGCCAATGCTTTTCGTCAGTTTTTGAATGGATTCCATGATGCCTTGATACAGAGCCATACTGCTGGAGGCTTGTTCCCGTTGCTCTTGGATGGTTTTTTCTATCTCTTTATATTGGTCGTACAGTTTTTTATCCTTCTTGGAGAGCTTGCTGCGGTCGGCATTTTTGAACTGAGCGCGGTATTTGGCGTAAAGGCGGGTAATTTCTAATTGGTCCTGGTTCACGTTTTTGCCGTCTTTTCCGCCAATAAAATTCCAGCCATACACGTCATCAACGTAGCCGTTGCCGTCGTCATCTACTTTGTTGCCAGCAACTTCACCGGGGTTGTGCCACATGACGTCTTTCAGGTCTTCGTGTTTTGCGTCCACTCCCCCGTCAATAACGGCGACGATAACCGGTACAGATTTCTTTCCTTTCAGCAATTCCTTGTACATTTTTTCAGCACTGACCCCCATGTAGCCGTCGTTGATTTTGTCCAGGAGGTGCCAGTTTTCCGGTGGTGCAGTTTGCTGGGCCTGTGTAGCAAAGGGTATGATCAGCGTGAGGGAAAAAAGCAATGATTTTAGTTTCATGTTCTTTTAGAATTTTTTATGAAAAAAGTACGCAAAAATAGTATTTAAACCTCCGGTACAAAGCATCAGGCTCTTCTCTTTTGGATAAAGTAAGGCTGCAGACCGATAAAAAAGGAGCCGCCGTGGGAGGTATCCGAAGAAAAAACGCCTGGCAGGCGCCAAGCGTTTGTACATAGGTTTGAAAAGCAATGAATATTCTCCTTAGTGCTGAATGGTTAATTTGCGAGATACCAGGCCCGATTCATTTTGGAGCTGAATAAGGTATAAGCCGTTGGCGAGTTTGCTGCCGTCAAAATCAATGTGGTTTTCACCGGCATACAATGCTACTTTGCGTTGTTGTACAGCCTGGCCCAGCAAGTCAATAACCCGGAAGTTGAAATTCCCCGTCACGCTGGATTGAACGCGGAGTTGGGCAATCCCTGAAACGGGGTTTGGATAAACGGAAATTGCTATCTTATCTTGTAAATTTTCGTGGCTGCTGGCCAATTCGCAGGGATCCGAAGCGTTTGCCAACAATTTGAGCCGATATTCCCCCGGAAAGAAGTCGCCCGGGAATTTGATCTCAAACTCGAAGGGGAACACGGGGAAGTAGGCTTTCCCCGTGATGACGAGCAGGTAATCCCCGGCTGCATTGGCAGCAGTGGGGGTGCCGTAAATCTGAGCACAGCCCAGGGTGCTTTTGGGAAACTTGCAACCAGCATGGCTGCAAGCGTAGTTAAGCCCTGCCGGAAGGCCATCCACGGAGATTACCACGACGGAGTCCAATGGCAGGGAAAGGTTAAAGCCTCCAAAGGGCACTGTAATGCTGTCACCCACACCCACGGTGAAGGTAAATTCAAAAGGCTGACCAATGTAGGCGCACTGGTTAATCCCACCACCCGGATTGACTGTGGCATCGAAGGGCTTGGGAAAAACGCCAGTAGAATCGGTATAAGCCGGATCAGGCTGGCAATTCTGCGCCTGAAGCATAGTTGCAAATCCGAATAATGTAAGCAGGATAGATAAAAATCTCTTCATAGGTTTATAGTTTAGAAGTAAATGTTAGCAAGGGAGTTATAATTGGGTAGGCGTGGAACAAGGAGTCAGCTTTTGAAGCTGGTTTTTATGCTGGCGCAAAACTGATAAAAAAATGTTTCCTTTTACTCATTTTAACAACCAGAAATTCAAACAAGCAGAAATTTGACGATTTTAAAGCCAGAATCTTACCTTTGCACAGTACTTTTGCACAGGCTTCCCTTGTGGAAAGTCTTTCCACGCCCACTCATTTTCCCTGACTTCCAGAAACCTGACGCTTTACTTCCCTGAGAACAATCCTGTTTTTTCAAAGCACTTTTTTTAACTCTAAAGTTTCAAACTACATTATTGTATGAAGAGTTTTTACCTGACATCTTCTCTTTTATGCTTCCTTTCACTGGCTGCTTTTGCTCAAAAGGCTACTCTGAGCGGCAGAATTATCGAAGCAAAGACAAACACACCCCTCATTGCTGCAACCGTTCAGATTGGTGCCGAGGGCGTTACCACTGACCTCAATGGTGGCTTTACATTCGTATTGGACGCCGGTGAGTACAATCTCAGCGTCAGCTATGTTGGCTACGACCCTCAAATGCAGACGGTAAACCTGGCGCCAGGTGAGAATAAAACCATTGAAATATCAATGGAAGAAAGTCTGAATATCCTGAAAACAGCGACCGTGACCAGCGGAAAGCACGAAGTGGCATTGGGTGAAGTGACCGTCTCCCTCGACGTACTCAAGCCCAGCCTGCTGCAAAGTACCAACCAGACCTCCCTTAGCGGCCTGCTCGACAAGGTTCCCGGCGTCAACATGATCGGCGATCAGGCCAACATCCGGGGGGGATCGGGTTTCTCCTACGGGGCAGGCAGCAGGGTTCTCCTGTTGGTAGATGACATCCCGATTTACCAGGCCGATGCAGGCTACCCACAGTGGGAAGACGTTCCCCTGGAGAATATTGAACAGGTGGAGGTGGTCAAAGGTGCCTCCTCGGCGCTGTACGGCTCTTCGGCGCTGAACGGCATCATCAATGTTCGCACGGCTTATGCCAAGTCAAAGCCCGAAACCTCCATCGCTCCCTTTTTTACAGTATATATGAACCCCAGCAGAGAGGAGTTGGTATGGTGGGATTCACAGCCTTACTCCACGGGTATCAGTGCCTCCCACCGCCGGAAAATTGGCAAGCTCGACCTCGTGCTGGGCGGTAATTACCTGCGCACCGAAAGCTACCGGGATAGCTCTTTCACCCGGAGGGGGCGCATCAACATGAACACCCGCTACCGCATCACAGACCGCCTCTCTGTCGGGGTGAACGCTAACATCAATAAAAACAAAGGCAGCTCTTTCTTCTTCTGGCAAGGACTGGATGCCCTGTACCGCCCCGGCGCTGCTATCTCCAACTCAGAGAACGTCCGCTACAACGTGGATCCCTACGTCACCTGGTTTGACCCGGGCAACAACCGGCACAAAGTGATGGGGCGAATTTTCAACGTGGACAACATCACGGGAACTGCCGAAGCCGACCAGTCTAACATCTCGGATGTGCGCTACGGCGAATACCAATTCCAGCGCAAAATGCGCAAACTCAATTTAGTAGCAACTGCGGGTATCGTTTACATCGGCACCAAAGTCAAAGCACCCTTATACGGCGACACCACTTTTACCTCCCGCAACCTGGCGGGCTACCTGCAATTGGAAAAGAAATTCTTCGATCGGCTCACCTTCTCCGGAGGCTTCCGCTTTGAAGATAATACGGTGAACACCCCCGAAATCGTCAGTTACCGCAGAAATGAAGCCGTGATCTGGACCGGCCGAATCCCCAATGGCGAAATCAGGGAATCAAAACCGGTGGTGCGTGTAGGCACCAGCTACGAGCTTAGCTCCAACACTTTCCTGCGAGGATCCTGGGGACAGGGGTATCGCTTCCCGACGATCGCAGAAAAGTTTATTTACACTTTCTTCGGCAACGTGCCGATTGTCCCCAACTTCAGATTGCACTCCGAAACGGGTTGGACCGGTGAATTAGGCATGCGCAAGGGCTTTAAACTGGACAACTTTATCGGTTTCCTCGACGTGTCTGCCTTTATTTCTGAATACTCCAACATGATGGAGTTCACTTTTGTCACCGGCAAAATTGACAGCCTGCCCATTGGCTTCGGCGCTTTTCAATCTCAAAACATCGGTGACACGCAAATCAAAGGAGCTGAAATCAGCCTCAATGGAAAAGGCAACTTCTTTGGATGGGAGACCACACTCATGGCAGGCTATACCTATATAGACCCCAGATTTAAAGAATTTGGCCTCGATCATCCTGTCGGCTCTCCTGGCAGAATTGCCGCCCAAGGCTCTTCTGTTTGCAGCCAGCCGGGTGACCCCGACCACAAAAAGTGCAAAAACGTGCTGAAATACCGCTACCGGCACACGGCCAAAATAGACATCGAAATGACCCGCAAGCGCTTTACCATCGGCCTGGCAGCGTTCTACAACAGCTTCATGGAAAATATTGACGCCGCATTCGAAACCCCGCTTTTGAAGCCACCAACAGGGATCGGTCTCCAGGAGTGGCGGGCTGCTCACAGCTCAGGTGATGTAGTCTGGAGTCTGCGCTCTGCATTCCGGATTTCAGACCACATCAAGGCTACGGCTATCATGAACAACCTGTTCAACAGGGAGTATTCCACCCGCCCCGCAGAGCTGAGTGCACCGAGAAACCTAACTATGCGGATGGATTTTAATTTTTAAAAAACAACTTTGTTTTCTCCTGCAGTTAAAAAAAGCAGAAGCTGTATAGAAGCCAGAACGAAAGGGTACTCAGAAAGGGCTTTTACCAAAATGTTTCCCCTTAGAGCTTGTTTGCGTTTTGACCAAGTGACCAAAACGCAAACAAGCTCTAAGGAACGTGCCGGGACTAAGTTGGGTATTTCGGCGAGTGTATTTTGGGGGCTGGCAAGGCAGTAAAATAGGCGCATAGCCTTAGCTACGTAACTATTTCACTAACACAGCCAGCGCCCAAAAGACGCCGCCCAAATGCGTAAGTTATTTCCGACACGTTCCTTAGGAGCCATCTGGTAAAAGCCCTTTTTAGCTCGGTAAGCTCAATTTAAACAGCATCTCTGCTCAAGCACACCAAAACGCAAATAAGCTCTAAAAGGCGCCACCCAAATGCGAAAGTTATTCCCGACACGTTCCTGAATAGCGCAGGGCCTGACTTTGCAGGAAAAAAAGAGAAGGTAGGCTAGAGGAATCTGCCTTTTGACGAGACAGCCAGCTCGGGCCGATCCAGGCAGGGGAGGCGGGCATCCGTTGTAGAGAACAAAAAAACAGGCAAAGCGAGCAGGAGATGACAGAATTCCAGGCGCAAGTTTTGGCAGTTTTCTTTATTTTGAAATATTCAGAGTTATATTTGAACTTCTTTAAGTGCTTATTTGCAATTTGGGGATTGAAGGAATAGCGAGTTGTTTCTTTGACTACATGCCTGCTTTTCAAATAACGTTCCTTAAGGGGAGTCTGTCTTGTAGGTCAATTCGCCATCGCAGGCGGCAAATAAGCTTTAAGAGGAGCCAATACACTCACTTAACTGTGCATTTCACCATGCTGAAGAAATTATTAGAGCTATTATCGAGTTTTTTTTCTTCCCTGTTTGGGAAAAGAGAAACGCAACCCACCCTACCAAATTCCCACCCCGATTCCGGAACTGACAAAATACCCGACTTTTTGGAAGACAGTTCGGATGTACCAAGGGATACCATTATTACAGTGAACGAGGAGAAATTAGAAATACCTCAGCCTTCCAACCCTGCACCGGGGCCATTTGGTGATGAAGATAAAGAAACAGCCTACGAGGATAAAACCGAGGTGCCGACACCGCCGGGAGACAGCACGAAAGAAGACGAGGACAAACCCAGCCCGCCTCTTCCCGATCCTCCAAAACCTACAGAGCCTGTTACCCCTCCACAGCCCAGTATTAAAGCACGCTACTTGTGGTGCCTGGACAATGGACACGGCAAACTCCAGCCTGGCAAGCGCTCACCTGTGTACGTGGACGAAAATGGGAAGCAGGCACAATTCTTCGAATACGAATTCAACCGCGACATTGTGGAGCGCATCATAAAGGCCTTGGATAAAAAAGGAGTGCAGTATTACGACATCGTGCCTGATTACCTGGAGGTCGGCAGCTTCCTGGAAGAGCGGGTTGAGCGGGCCAACAAGAAAAAATCAGACCTCGATAAGATTTACGTCTCCATTCACTCCAACGCTGGCCCCACCGCATCGGCCAAGGACTGGGCACCCGATTCGGTGAAAGGCATCGAGACCTGGTTTGCCTATAACAGCAAAAAAGGACAAAAAATCGCTGCTGTTTTTCAGCGACATCTCGTTGCAAAAACAGGGATGAAAAACCGAAACCTCAAATCTACGTCCGAAAAACCCCTGTACGTTTTGAAAAAAACCATCATGCCTGCAATCCTGACAGAAAACGGCTTTTACAACAACAAAAGCGAAATGAAGGAATTGCTCAAAGATTCCGTTCGTCAGAAAATTGCCGATGCCCACGTAGAGGCCATACTCGAAATCGAGAAGAACGGGATTTAGCAGGGAGCTGCGCCTTCCACATAACCCGGCATGTGTCAGTTTGCCTTAAACTTCTTCACTGCCGCTGTCAGCTTTGGCACTACCTCGAATAGGTCACCCACCACGCCGTAGTCGGCTGCTTTGAAAAAGGGCGCCTCAGGATCCTTGTTGATGACAACGATGGTTTTGGATTGGTTTACTCCGGCTAGGTGCTGAATTGCCCCCGAGATTCCAATGGCGATGTAGAGGTTGGGATGGATAGCAATGCCCGTTTGCCCCACGTGCTCGTGGTGAGGCCGCCAGTCGGCATCCGACACCGGCCGGGAGCAGGCTAGCGAAGCTCCCAGCGCCGAGGCCAGATCTTCGATGATTCCCCAGTTTTCAGGCCCTTTCATTCCCCTGCCGGCAGATACCACCAGCTCTGCTTCTGGCAGCGGCACGATTCCTTCCTGGCGTTTTACTTCCACCACTTTGACCTTGGGTGCCGGCAGGCTCAGGCTGACACTTTCGACAGCAACTTCGCTCGCTGCAGCTTCGGGACGGGTTTCTGTGCCTGAGATAGACAGCACTTTTACCGGGGAGGTAATCTGGTACTCAGCAGTGGCCTTGCCTGAATAGACGCCTTTGGAAACTTTGAATTGGCCGTCGCTCAGGTTGGGCAGCGTTTTGGCAGCAGCGACAGAGCCGGCATTAAGCCTGGCAGCCAGGCGGCCCAGCAAGGCTTTGCCGTTGGCCGTATGTGCCAAAACGACTACCTGGGCGCCTGTCTGTTTCGCAACCTGTGCGATGGCTGAGGTGTAAACTTGGGTGTCGAAATGGGCAAGAGCCGGATCGTTGACGTTCAAAACCCTGGCTGCACCGTATTTGCCGAGTTGCCCGGCGTTGTCAGCGCTGCCGAGCACCAGTGCGGCACACTGCGTCCCGAGCAGTTGTGCTGTTTTATGTCCATAAGCTACCGCTTCAAGAGCAGCTTTTTTAAATTGACCGTTGGTGGTTTCTGCAAAAACTAATACCATGACTTTTTTTAATTTTTGATTTCTAAATTTTGTAGCTGCCTGGCCAGGGGGCAGGGTGAGAACTGGCGACCTCTCCTCGGAGGAAGTGGACTTGCCCCAACCTCCCGTAGCCCGCAGAAGCTATTTGGATTTAACTCACCGGGCAAAAAAGTTGTCTTTCCCGCCTAAAACGAAGCAAATTTTTCAGCAATAGCTTTGGCTATTCCTTTAAAATTTCCTTCATTTTCCCCTCCGGCAGCCAAATCCAAACAGCTTTTGAGTTTTGAATCAAATAACTTTTGCCTCTTCGTGGAGAAGCCTGACCAGCTCGTCCATGTCATTGGGGTCAATCAGTTTCACCTGAGACTTCGCAGCGGGCAGGCTGAACCTTACCGGCGTGGACAAGTTGTCGAAGGCGACGGGTTCCACTACTTTGAAAGGCTTGCTCTTGGCTTTCATGATGCCCATCATGTTGGGGATGCGCTGCTTGGCCATGCCATCTGCTGCACTGACGACAAAGGGAGTCTGTACTTGAACGGTTTCGGAGCCGCCTTCTATCTCTCGGTCCATCGTCGCAAGTGCTCCATCCATATCCAGGCGGGTTGCGTAGGAGACAAAGGGCAAATCCAGGTACTCGGCGATCATAGCGCCCACTTCTGAGCCGTTGAAATCAATGCTTTCCTTGCCGCAAAAGATGATGTCGTAGTTTTCACTGCGGGCAAATTCGGCGATTTGTTTGGCGATGTTGAGCGAGCTTTCAGGAAGGGCATTGATGCGTACGGCATCGTTGGCTCCGATGGCCAGGCCTTTGCGGATGGTCTGATCGTTAGAAGCATCGCCCACGTTGACAAGGGTGACAGTGCCGCCATTTTTTTCTACTAATTCTAAAGCACGCACCAGAGCGCACCATTCATCATACGGATTCATGATAAAGGTCACTCCCGTTTCATTGAAAGTAGTGCCGTCTTCAGAAAAGGAGATTTTAGCAGCTGTATCGGGCGTCTTGCTGACGCAAACAAGAAGTTTCATTTGTGAAATGATTGAAGAGTTAGAATAGAAATATGGTTAAGGATGTTCGCTTGCCTGCAATGTAGTGTTCTAGGCAAAACCAAGTGCTTTTGCCAACTTTCTTAGGTTTTTAGAAACGCACTGCTGGATAGCGCATTGGAAAAAAGAAAGAAATGGCAAAATGAAATTGTCGTTTGGCCAAACAGCACCTGGAAACGAGCAATTTTTTGTCAGGTTTTTAGCTTTTTGAAGTTGCATAGCAGCACTACGGAACTGAAAAAAGGTAAAAACAGGACGGAAAAGGGCCGTTTTTGACCAAGTGACCAAATCGCAAACACGCTCTAATGCCCCGTTTCTAAATTGCAGACAAGTGCTGAATTGCTCTTAGCGCTTAGTGCTCTCAGCGGCTTTTTTTCGGGCGCAAATATACCTCATTAAAAAAGGAACAGAAAAATTTTCAGCGAAAGTTCGCTGGCTTTTACAACAGGATGACGCAGCCTGTAATAAAGTACAAATGAGTTCGTTTCTTACCTGAATTTCAAACCAGGCATTTTCATGAAAAAATTGCTGTTCCTCTTCTTCGTCTTGCTTTCTTGTTTCTCTGCCAGTGCCCAGGCTGGTAAAATCGCTGAAGCAGACCTGCCGGTGCTCAAAGAATTTGAAGACACCCTGGCCTTGTGCGGCTTTTTTATGGTCAATGATTCTCTGCCCGAAAACCGCTTTGGCTCTTGTAAGAAGCTGATCACCACCCTGGTGCAGGCTCTGAAAACCGAAAACTCTTTTAACTATCCCTTTGATCGCCTCAAAACCGTGTCTATCCTGTATCCAGCAGACAGCACCTTCCGCATTTTTACCTGGCAACTCTACGTGGACGTGAACGACTACCGCTATTACGGCGCTATTCAGATGAATACGCCCACGCTGCAGCTATACCCACTCATTGACCGCTCCTTCGAGGTGGAATCGCAGGAGTTTGATATCCTCTCGCCCGATCATTGGTACGGGGCCTTGTATTACAACCTGCGTCATTTTGACACGCAGGAAGGCCGGAAATACCTGCTGTTTGGCTTCAACGGCCTCAACCTTTTCAACAAGCAAAAGCTGGTTGACGTGTTGAGTTTCAAAGACGGGCAAGCCGTTTTCGGAGCTCCTGTTTTTGTGGAAGAAGACCCCAAGACCGGCGCCCAAACCATTCGCAATCGGATCGTCAAAGAGTACTCCGCCGAGGCCTCCATGAAGTTGAATTACGACGAGGCTTGGGGACTTATCATCTTCGACCACCTGACGGAAATGGCTGGCAGCTACGGCCAGGGCCTCGCCATGGTACCCGATGGTACCTACGAAGGCTACAAACTGGAAAATAGCCGCTGGCACTGGGTAGAAAAAATCTGGACCGAAGAAATGGATGAAGCACCCCGCCCCGAACCAATTCTGGACGGCAGGAGTGATCGGGATATCTTTGGAATACAAAAAAAGAAAGACAAAGGCAAGTGAACCACCCCACTGGTAAGAACCGAAATGCTACAGGTGAATGTGACCCAATAATCGCAAACAAGCTCTAAAACAGCGCCGCTCAAGTGCGGAAGGTTATTTCCGACCGCTTCCTTATTGTGCTCTCAGCCCGTTTAAAAAACTCACGATATCCATTTGCTTGCGGCCCTGGAGCTGCAGCTCAAGGATTTGGAGAAACCCGCCAGGAGTAGCGACTTTCAGGGATTTTTTGCCGTCGGTGAGAAAAGTCCCTGGCACGTAGGTGTGGGAAGCAGGAACCTTGCGGGCCTTGAAAATCTTCAACTCCAGGTCTCCGGATTCGCTGCGCAGTGTAGAACCTCCCGTGGCTAATGGCTGCTGCCACATCGTCCAGGCGCCCGGATGTGGGCTAAGACCCCGGATAAAATTGTGCACCCGTTCCAGTGGCTGATTGAAATTGATCTGGCAGGTTTCGTGAAAGATCTTGGGAGCTTTGCTCACCTGCGTCTCTTCCTGCTTTTGCAAAATATAGGTACCCTGCCTGATAGCCTGCACGGTTTTCAGCACCAATTGAGCGCCGAGCAGCATCAGGCGATCGTGGACTTCACCCGCCGTCTCGTCCTCTCCGATAGGCATTTTTTCCTGGAAGACAATGTCGCCCGTGTCAATTTCATGTTTGATAAAAAACGTGGTGACGCCCGTTTGTTTTTCCCCTTCGATGATTGCCCAGTTGATAGGGGCTGCACCCCGGTATTTTGGGAGCAGGGAGCCATGCAGGTTGAATGTGCCAATAGTGGGCATATTCCAGACGACTTCGGGCAACATTCGAAAAGCCACCACCACCTGTAGGTCAGCTCGGTAGCTGCGCAGCTCTTCGATGAATTCAGGAGCTTTCAGATTCGGGGGCTGCAATACGGGAATGCCGCTGGCCACTGCATACTTTTTGACGGGAGATTCCAGTAGTTGCCTGCCACCCCGGCCACCCAGCTTGTCCGTTGCAGTGACAACAGCCACTACCTCACAGCCATTTTTAACCAAAATATCCAGGGAGGGGACGGCAAATGCTGGAGTGCCCATGAAAATGATGCGCATGTTAGATTTGAAGTTTGGGATAATCGGGAGACTCAAGGACGGGATAATCGGACTTGATGGAAGTCTTCAAATATCCCATGCCATTGTTCTCATTGCGTTTTTGCAAGGATGAGATTTTCCTTCGTGCCTGCCCGGTTCATTTCAATTTCGAGGGTGTCTGCACCCAGGCGGATGATTTTGACCATTTTCTGCATCTGCCCTTCAGCAGTGGTGTAGAGCTTGTTGCCGTCCACCTTGAAAGTGCCTTTTTCCTGCTGTCCCCCAAAGGAGGCTTCGTAGTGTTTCGTTTGATCAAAGCTGAAACGCACAGCCCCGGCATCTCTACCGGATGACTCGTTTTCAACGGTCCATAGAACACCTGTCCAGTTGCCTAAAATTGCCGGAGGGGTGGACTCGCCGGTGTTGCAGCCGACCCAAAGGATGCCAGCGAGAAGTGTGATGCTTAATAGTCTCATGTTAGAAAAATTTTGGGGTGAAAATAAGGCATTTCCCCCGAACTGTTGCTGCCTGTTTCAGGAAGGTGCCGGGAATTAGCTGAGTATTTCGGTCAGGGTATTTTGAGGGTTGGCAAGCAGTGAACCAGAGGCTTACATAGCTACCACTACACAACTATTTCACGAATGTTGCCCGTACGCATAAGAGCTTGTTTGCGTTTTGGAGCTTGAGGCAAAAACGCAAACAAGCTCTTTTGCGCCGTCCAAATGCCTGAAAAGCTGTTTGGATTTAGCAGCTCGAGATAAAAAGGCGCCTTTTTAGCCCGGTGAGTTAATGAACGTGCCGGAAATACCCAACTTATTTCCGGTACGTTCCTAAATTCAAACAGCTTCTCAGATATTGCCGTTGGTTTATTAGTACAGTGCCATGTGAAACCTTCGCTCGTATTTCCGAGTCAATTCGTGGTCTGTACCCCAGAAGTGAAACAGGGCGACGGCTGCGCGGCGGGGCAGGTCGTCCTGGTAGCCTTTGTCAATCATCGTCGCATCGATGATGCGCCGGATAGCGGTTTCGTAGTCGCTGTTTTTCAAAGCACCGGCAGCTTCCGACAATTTTCCTGCGACAGGCTCGCCATTGGCAGGGGCAAAGCTGATCAGCCTAGCGATGGCACGGACATCCTCGGCCTGGTCGTGTTCGGGTTCAGCGACGTGGATATCGGCTACCAAGGATAAGGCCTCTGCTGTATCGTGGAAGGCGAGGTGCCGGGCTAGTGCGATTTTAGCTTCCCTGTTGTCGGGGTTTTGCATCAAAAACTGCCGGAGTTTTTCCTCAGTGGCAGCGTCGGGATATTGCTTCATCCCTTCCAGGATGGTTTGCAGTTCAGACGAATGGTCGCCTGGAATGGCTTCGTCAAGCCAATTTTCAATCTGCTTCTTGGACAGGGCGCCGACAAACTCGTTCACGACTTGGCCGTGGTGGAAGAGTTTGACGTTAGGTATGCTCATGATGTCGTATTCCTGTGCAAGTTCAGGTTGTTCATCGGTGTTTATTTTTACGAGTTCCCAGCGGTCTTTTTGCTCCTGTGCCAATTGTTCAAGAGTGGGGCCAAGTACCCGACAGGGGCCACACCAAGGTGCCCAGAAATCAACCAGTACGGGGAGTTGGTGGCTGCGTTCGATGACTTGTTGCTGAAAATTTACCATGTTTGATAGCATTGTTGAAAGCAAAGGCAAGGAAAGGGGCGTTCCCTTCCGATGCAGATTTTATATCTCGTGCTGCTCTCCTCAATCGCCATACCATGCGCAGAATCAGGAAAAAAGGGCAGGTGTTGAGCGACCTGACGTGTCAAAATTGCCTTTGGCGGACGGGCATGAAGGGCAGAATGGCAGGATGGCACAGCGGGACACCTTGATCTCCGGCAGGTTCTATTTCATTTGCAGCTTAGCTTGTCAAGCTAAAGTGCGAACTTTCCCGAAGCCCGCCTCGAATGCCCCTGAGAGCTTGTTTGTGTTTTTGACCAAGTGACCAAGACGCAAACAAGCTCTAAGCTATTGCTGAAAAATTGGCTTGGCTCTGGGCGGAAAAGACACCTTTTTAGCCCGGTAAGCTCAATCCCAACAGCATCTCTGCTCAAGCACCAAACTCAAACAGCTTCTGAGTTATTTCCGATACGTTCTAAACCTTCTACCGTTTTTTGGGTTTTTATGGTGTTTTTTTGAAGACCATGCTGGCCTGCACGTGCTGAAAACGTATTTTACCAATGCTTTTCTGCATTCCCGCTCCAATTAACACTCAAACTACGCTTTGACACAAAGAGAATGAGTTTCCTGAAAGTTTGCCTGAGATGGAGTGCTACAGCTAAAATAGACAGGTTTTTTATCAATTTTTCCTGCTTTTTGAAGGACAGCAAAGGGGTATCGTTTGACGAAAAAAAACTGAAAGAGCCGGGTGGCCAAATCCCAAACAAGCTTTAAAAGATGAAAAGATTTAATACAACAGTGATGAACGTAAAACTAACCTGCTTCGCTTTAGCCCTGCTTTTTATGGCATCCGCCTGTGAACAAAAAAAAGAGGCCGCTCAACAGCAGCAGTCAGGCCCCAGGCCGATGCCGGTAGTCGTGATTCCCTCGAAAACTATCACTACCCACAACAGCTATCCCGCCCGCATTGAGGGTACCATCAACAGCAATGTGATGGCTAAAGTGGGCGGCTATATCACCCAGGTCCTCGTGGACGAAGGGCAGTACGTCAGGCAGGGGCAGATGCTGTTCAAGCTGGAAACCCAGTCTATGACGCAGGAGGCCAATGCAGCCAAAGCCAATATAGACGCAGCTCAGGTACGCGTTAACCAGCTCTTGCCGCTGGTGGAAAAAGATATTATCAGCTCGGTAGAGCTTCAAACAGCCAAAGCCCAACTCGCTCAGGCAAAGGCCGCCTATGAAAGCATCGCTGCCAGCATCGGCTACACGAATATTAAAAGCCCGATAAATGGCTATGTGGGTTTCATCCCCTACCGCAACGGGACGCTGGTAAGCCCGGCCAGCCCCAAACCCCTGACCGTCGTGTCGCAGACAGACAATGTTTACGCCTACTTCGCCATGAATGAAGCGGATTACCTGGACTTTTTACAAAATGCAAAAGGAGGAAGTCTGGATGAAAAAATTAAAAACTTCCCACCGGTAAAACTCAAACTATCCAATGGGCAGATTTACTCGCACGACGGGCGCATCACGACTGTGACTGCTCAAATTGACCCTGCAACCGGAACGGTGAGCTTCAGGGCAACTTTCCCCAACCCGCAACATTTGCTGGCTAATGGCAGCAGCGGCAATATCCTGATCCCCAGAACTTATGAGAATGTGGCTGTTGTTCCCGAATTGTCTTCCTATGAACAACAGGGGCGTACGATGATCTACGAGGTAATCGGCGACACACTGGCCAAGCCAAAAGTCATCGAAGAATACGACAGAATTGACAATAACATTTTGGTGAAGGCAGGAATCCTGGCCGGTGATAAGATTATTGCCAGCGGTGCTGACAGGCTCCAGGGGCCAACCCCCGTCATTCCCCAGCCTGTTTCTTACGACAGCCTGATAAATACCATCAAAGTCATTTTCAGGTAATCTATTGGTGACTACTTAGTAGGGGGGATAGGGAAAATTGTCAATTTTTCCCATAAACATCCCGAGTTGAGCTTGTATCATAAATTCAGGCAGCTTCTAAAGAAGCTTGTTCAGCGCCAAAGGCGGCGGTTTGACTTCTGATACAGCCTCGCTTTCCTAAGTAATTACATCCATTTATTGAACCAGTTCAGCTATGCTTAAAACATTTATAGAAAGGCCTGTTCTTTCAACGGTTATTTCGATAATGCTCGTCATTCTCGGAATCCTGGGGCTGACAACCCTGCCCATCACCCAATACCCAGATATCGCCCCCCCTACCGTTCAGGTAATGACCCAGTTCCCCGGTGCCAATGCACAGACGGTGATGCAGAGCGTGATCATCCCGATTGAAGAGCAGATAAATGGCGTGGAAGGTATGACCTACATGACTTCTGAAGCTACAAATGACGGCCGGGCCAACATCACAGTCTTCTTTGAGCAGGATTACGACCCCGATATCGCTACGGTGAACGTGCAGAACAAGGTGGCGCAGGCACTCCCCCTCGTGCCGCAGGAGGTCAAGCAGGTCGGCGTTATCACCAGAAAACAGCAGACCAGCGCCCTGATGTTTTTGAACGTGTACAGCACCAACCCCGATTACGACGCAAAATTCGTTGCCAACTACTTGAATATCAACGTAGTGCCTGTGTTGCAACGGGTGCCTGGTGTGGGCTTTGTGAACATCTACAGCTCGCAGTTTTACACCATGCGCATCTGGATTAAGCCCGACAAGCTGGCTGTGTACGGCCTGATACCGGCAGATATCGTGGCTGCTATCAACGAGCAGAGCCGCGAGGCGGCTGCAGGTGTTCTGGGAGAAAGCCATGGCGAGAGCTTTTCCTATACAATACGCTACAAAGGCAGACTGAATGAAGAAGCTGAGTACGGCGATATTATTTTAAAATCACTGGGCGACGGCAAGTTCCTGCGCCTCAAAGATGTCGCAGAAATAGAACTCGGGCAGCAGAACTACACGGTGGCATCACATGCAAAGGGTTACCCCAGCATCTCCCTGGGGATTTTTCAAACCAAAGGCTCAAACGCACGTGAGATCATCAACGAAGTCAAGGAAAGGCTGAGCGAAGTAGAAAAGAGCTTCCCCGAAGGGATGCGCTACGTGATTGACTATGACACCAACGAATTCCTCAACTCTTCTATCAATAAGGTGGTACACACGCTGGTCGAGGCGTTTATTCTGGTGTTCATCGTCGTTTTCATTTTCCTTCAGGATTTCCGCTCGACCATTATCCCTGCTTTTGCCGTGCCGGTGTCCATCATCGGTACCTTCTTTTTTCTGAACTTGTTTGGCTATTCCATCAACCTGCTGACGCTCTTTGCCCTGGTATTGGCCATTGGGATTGTGGTGGACGATGCAATCGTCGTGGTTGAGGTCGTCCACGCAAAGCTGGACGGTGGAGAGAAGGACCCCCGGAAGGCTACCCACGAGGGGATGCAGGAAATAGCGGGAGCTATCGTCTCCATCACGCTCGTCATGGCAGCCGTATTTGTGCCGGTGACGTTTATCTCGGGGCCAACGGGGGTGTTTTTTAAGCAGTTTGGGATTACGCTGATGACCGCAATCGTCATTTCTGCTGTGAACGCATTGACCTTAAGTCCCGCCCTTTGCGCAGTTTTTTTAAGGCCAAAATCAGAAGAAGGGAAGAAGATGAACCTGCTGGAGCGCTTTCATGCAATTTTTAACGCCGTTTTTAAGGCTACCATTTTGCGCTATGCTAGGTCGCTCCGCTTTATCTATCAGCACAAGTGGATTGTTCCCCTGGTGCTGATCCTGGCGGGTTTGGGAATCTGGTGGGCATCCAATAACGTCGCTACGGGCTTTATCCCCGCCGAAGACAGAGGGATTATTTTTGTAAATACAGAATTGCCTCTCGGCGCTTCAATTGACAGGACAGAGGCCATCAACAACCAGTTGTTTGACGCGGCGATGAAAATCCCGGGAGTGGAAAGCATTTCATTGGTCTCAGGCTTCAGCCTGATCAGCGGACAGGGTAGTAACCACGGACTGGGATTTATCAAGCTCGAGGATTTTGCCAACCGGATAGGGGATGAGAGCAAATCGGTGGATGCCATCGTGGGCAAGCTGTTTGGCATTGCGTCCACGATAAAAGGAGCACAACTGGTGTTTTTCCCGCCGCCAAGCATCCCAGGTTATGGGGCCTCGGGTGGCTTCGAGGTCAACCTGCAGGACAGGTCTGGCGGCAGTTTCGAGAATTTGAGTAGGGTGAACCAGGAGTTTTTGATGAAGCTGAACCAGCGGCCTGAAATCCAATATGCGCAATCTTCCTTCAGCACTGACTTCCCGCAATATCGGTTGGATATAAATGTGCCGGTAGCGAAAGAGGCCGGCGTGAATCTCAGTACGATTTTTACCACGCTTCAGGGGTATATAGGAGGAATTTACACGGCTGACTTCTCGCGGTTCGGCAAGCAGTACAGAGTTTATATCCAGGCATTGCCGGAAAACCGGGCAAACGCAAAAGACCTGGAAAATATGTACATCCGCACGGGCAACGGAGATATGGCACCAATTACCCAATTTGTAAGCCTGGAGCGCATTTACGGCCCGCAGAGTGTCACCCGCTTCAACCTGTTCAACTCCGCAAAGATAACAGGGGCGGCAAACCCCGGCTACTCCACCGGCGATGCAATCAGGGCGATACAGGAAGTCACCAGCGAGTTGCCATCAAGTTTTGGAATTGACTTCTCAGGCCTGACGCGGGAGGAAGTGCTGGCATCGGGGAAGACCTTTGCCATTTTCTTCCTGGTGGTGGTATTCGTTTACTTCCTGTTGGCTGCACAGTACGAAAGTTATATTCTGCCATTTTCTATTATCCTGTCCGTCCCGTTTGGCATATTTGGCGCATACATCACCACTTATCTGCTGGGCATGGAAAACAACATTTATTTCGAGATCGCTTTGATCATGCTCGTGGGGCTGCTCGCCAAGAATGCCATTTTGATTGTGGAGTTTGCTATTCAGCGAAGACGGCATGGAGCGAGCATTCTGGAATCAGCCATTGAAGGTGCAGAGGCCCGGTTGCGGCCTGTCCTGATGACCTCGTTTGCATTTATATTTGGCCTAATGCCTCTGGTGACGGCCAAGGGAGTCGGGGCAGTCGGAAACAGAGCTATTGGCATCACTGCTGTCAGTGGAATGCTTATCGGGACGCTGTTAGGCCTATTGGTCATTCCATCCTTGTACATGTTTTTCCAATGGTTACAGGAAAAAATAGGCCGCAAACCCCAGGTAGTGGACCTCACTAACACTGAAGAAAATTAGCGTATGAAAATCAATTGTAAGTATTTTCTGTTGCCACTTCTCGCAGTTGCTTTGAACTCCTGCAAGATTACTATGAACTACGAGCAGCCACCGGGAATTGCAACGGCCGAGCCTTACCGCTCAGGCTTGTTCCCTGAAGACAGCACCTCCATTGCCTACATCCCCTGGGATGAGATGTTCACCGATGTGCTGTTGCAAGGCTACATCCAGCAGGTGCTGGACAGCAATTACGACCTGCGCATTGCGATGCAGCGAATGGAGGAAGCCCAGGCCTTTTTGAGGCAGGCTGAAGCGGGCAACACCCCGCTGGTAAATGCGCAGGCAAATTATGGGGGGCAGCATCCCTCCAGCTACAGCGTGCTGGGGAGTTTGGACAAAAGCTTTATCAACCAGTACGACCTGGGGGCGTACTTGTCTTGGGAGGCAGATATCTGGGGTAAAATAAGCAGCCTGAAGGAAGCCGCAAAAGCGCAGTATCTCCAATCTGCTACCGCTCGGCAGTTGATACAAACTGAATTGGTTGCCTCTGTCGCCTCTATGTACTACCAACTGCTCGCAATGGACGAACAAGCAGCCATTGCCAAAGCAACCATAGAAACAAGGCGGGAAAGCCTGGCGACGACTCAGGCGCTCAAAGAAGCTGGTATGCTTACCGCCGCAGCCGTCAAGCAAACTGAGGCACAGATTTACGAGGCGCAAATCACCCTGCTGAACATTGAAAAGGCCATCGTCCAGATTGAAAATGCCTTGAGCATCCTCCTCACCGAATCACCTCATGCTATTCAAAGAAGCACCCTGACCGACCAGCGCATTACCACGGAGCTCAGAACTGGCGTCTCCTCCCTGCTCCTCGAAAATCGCCCTGATGTAAAATTAGCAGAATACGAGCTGATGAATGCCTTTTACCAGGAAGAGGTGGCAAAAACTGATTTTTACCCTACGCTGACCATCTCCCTGGGGGCAGGATTGAGTGCATTGGAGAAAAGCATTTTAAGCCCCAATGCCATTTTTGGCTCTGTGGGGGCGGGGTTGCTGGCGCCTGTCCTCAGCAAAAAACGAATAAAAACCAGATATGAGGTAGCACAGGCAGAGCAGGAAATTGCCCTGTTGAATTTCAGGAAGGCCTTTCTCGCAGCAGTCCGCGAGGTGTCTGATGCCTTACAGGACTACCACACCGCTACCGAAACAATTGACATCCAGAAAAAACAGGTCGAGGCTCTCCTGCTGGCTACTGATTACGCCAAACAACTGTTGAGCAACGGCAAAGCCAACTACCTCGAAGTGCTGACAGCTCAGCAGCAGACCCTGTTCGCCCAACTTCAGTTGGTCAACACAAACTACCAGCAGCTCAATGCGGTGGTGATGCTCTACAGGGCCTTGGGAGGAGGATGGAGATAAAAAGGGCGCTGTTAATTATCCTGCCCTGTCACCCGCTTGTTATATCTGACATTGATGTTGATCCAGATAGCCCTGGAGATGCGGAAAGTCCATACAAAGAGGATGGCTAAAAAGATGAGCAGCGAGAAGAAAGACACCTGCCAGTTGAGTTTCAGCACCAACATCAGAAAGCCGACGTAAAACAGACTGAACCAACCTGAAATAATGTAGGAGACAAACATGGCCCCGTAGTAAAAACCTGGCTCGAGGAAGTATTTCTGCCCACAACAAGGACACTTATCGGGCATGTAAAAGGGCTTTTTGAATGAAAAAGACCCCGTTTCAAAAAGGGCTCCCTCGTGGCACTTGGGGCATTTCATCTGAAGGATGCTGTAAGCTTTTGTTCCTTTTTTTAACAATCCCATGTTTTTGTGACGTTTTGGAATAGGCGCTTTGCAGACACTAAGGACTTCGAAGCCTCTGCTTTGGCACGGCCAGTGCCGGTAAGCTCCATCCCAACAGCATCTCTGCTCAAGCACTAAAACGCAAACAAGCTCTTAAAGCGCCAAAATTAGGGAAATGCTGGCAATCCGCTGAAATTTAAAAAGCCCCCTCCCTGCATCACACAGAGGGGGGGCGCCAAAAAGTTCAAGGGATTATACCCCAATGGGGATATATGCAGTTGTGCCGATAGCAGCCTTGCGCTGCTGCCGGGCGAGGTTATCTTATTAAGCCACTACTTGGATGAGCGTGACTCCCACCGCTACCCACGGAGGCGAAAAAAGGCACGTTCCTGAGAAGCTGTTTGGATTTGGCTGTCGCAGATAAAAAGGACGAAAAAGGCGACTTTTTAACCAAGTGACCCAACCCCCAACAAGCTCTAAGTAATTACCTTATTAAAACCATCCGCTTCGTTGCGGAACCAAAGGGCGTATCCATGCGGTAATTCAGGACTCCTGTAGCGGGCAGCTCCTGCCGGTGCAGCCGCACTTCGTTGTAGCCTGCCGGATACTCATCTTCCCATTTCTTTATCAGCCTCCCCGAAGCGTCTGTGAGGGTGAATGTGGCAGGGCCTGACCGGGGCAGATGAAAGCCGATGATGGTCTCTTGGCTGAATGGATTGGGTTTGTTTTGAAACAATTCAAATTTATCAACCTGTTCACCTCCGGTAAATTGTAAGCTGACTTCCAGCAATTCTCCGTCCCGGGAGTAAGCCTCAGCCGCTGTGAAGCGGCCGTTCAGGTGGAGTACTTCACTCAGGCGGCAGCTCTCTTTTGCATTGAAGGACAGGCGCATGGCAGGGCCTTCTTCCCAGGGGCTACCGTGCTCGTTCCAGCTCAGGGTGATGGCTCCTTCCTTCAGCAGGCTCAGGCCAAAATTCCCCAGATCCGTCAGCGAGGGCAAAACCTCCTGGAAACGAAGTTTTTGCGAATCAAAATTCAACGTAAACTGGAATCCTGACACCTCGAGATTCCTGGATGAAAATTCGATGGTGTAGGTATGACCTGCTTCCAGTCTAGCGTCTTTTGTTTCGAGTAGGAAGTGCTTGGAGGTGCTGCGATCGCCTGGATCGCCGGCAAAGCTGGCACTGTTGTTTACGTCGCCTACTTTTATCGCCACGAAATCGGCGTCGTCCACCTCAGCCGGGATGTTGTTGATGCTGATGATCTCGGGAAATGGCGTCGCCCAAGGATTGGTCGGCACAGGGAAGACAAACTTCTTGTCCACGAAGCGCCAGGAGGTATTGTTCGGGAATTTGTTGTTGATCAGCAGTACCACCTTCCTGATCTCCACCAGGTCGAAGGTGGTGATGGTCTTTGAGTTGTTCACGTCAGCAGCAATCAGCTTGTAGGGGGAATTCAGCGGAGCGATGTTCAGGATATGCTTGCTGATTTGCACCATGTCAAAGGTCGTCACGCCGTTGAGATGGCCGTCGTCTTTCAGGGGTACCACGGAAACGTCACTGCCAGAAGGGATGCCGGAAAAGAGGTAGCTGCCCGAATTGTTAGTCGTTACGCTGCCGCTCACCTGACCGTTCATGTTGACAGGGACGTTGGCGGCCGGAGTGCCCGTTTCGTTGCTGATGTGGCCGCCAAGACTCACCGCAAGAGGCGTAGTGCATGCACCGAGATTGTCCTGAACGATGAGGGTGGTCTCGCAGTAATCCTGTTTCTCGGCCTCATCCGTTACCCACATCTGCACCGGTTGTGTGCCCAGGTCTCCGCAAGTGAATATTTTCAGAGTGTCGGCAATATTGGAGGAAAATGAAAAGTGGAGTTCCCCCCCACAATTATCAAAACTGCCCTCGTTGAACGACTTGGCTTTAACGGGCACCATTGGCGGTGTGCTGCTCATAATTTCTATGACCAAATCTTTTTTACAGAAAGGCGTCGGCTTTTTATCGTCTTTTACTACCAACGTAGTTGCGCAGGTTGTCTGGTTGTTGCAATTGTCAGTCGCCAGGTAGATCACGTTGTATGTGCCAGGCAACACATGCGGGAACGGCCCCAGCCCTGAGCCAAGCGACCCCGAAGCTGTCAGCGTGATCAGAGGACTGCAATCCTGAATTTCGGGGGAAGGGAGCAGGACAGTAGCCTCGCAAATCGTGTCAGTTATTTTTACCTCCGGGATGGAACAGCCGTTCACAAAGACGGGTGCCACATTGTCAATGACTTTGATAACCTGGTTGTAGGTGATGAAGCCGTCCCAGGGGTCGCTATCGGGGTCGGTGTCCGGCACGGTAGCTTGGTTAGCTTGTGCTGCCCCGGGGTGGTGAGTAGCATTCCAGCTATCCCGGAAAGTCCGGTCATCGCAGTCGCCATCGCCGTCAAAGTCGCAGTCGGGGTAGGGTAGTCCGCTTTGGCTTTCGGGAACCTCCACGACTTCCTGATCCACGGCAACGCCCACAACGCACCAGTTGATGATCTGCCAGGTACGAATGATTTTGTAACAGGCCCCCGGCACGACGTTGAAAATTTCATCCTCGTAAGACTTGGCGATCATCTCGCAGGTTTCGTTAAAAACTTTTGGTTCGCCGAAAGAAGGTACAGAGGTGCCGCAAGTTACGGTGATGTCAGCCGGAAACTCCACGCCCCAATCCGAAACGTGATCCACAAATACTTCCTGGGTGCAGGTTCCCGAGGCATGACCAGCCGGATCGGTGGCTTTCCAGGTGCGGGTGATTACTCCTTCCCTGCACTGGTCGAGGTTTTGAGAAAAAGTTTTTTGGATGCTGAAGCTGCAATTGTCAAAAAATACGGGTTTGCCGAAATATGGGTCGAGCAGCTCGCTCTGTGCTGTCTGATTTCCGGCCAGCTCCTGTAACTGAAGTTCGAGGTTTTCAGTGTAAAAATCGCAAGTGATTCGTTGTTGCGAGGGGCAGCTCATCAGTACGGGGTCTATTTTATCAGCTACGACTACCTCTACCATGCAATCGTTGAAGTTCCCGTAGCAGTCATAAACCCGGAAGACCACCGTCACCGGGTTGTGCTCCAGGTCTGTGCAACAAAAGACGATGGAGGGGCCAAAAACCGTGTCGTCGTGGCCGTCGTCGCAGTGGTCTGTCATGCGTCGCACTTCGAAGTAGTCAATGCAGCAGTTATCCGTGCTGCCGTCGTCAAATGTTTCGGCCAGGACGGTGGCTGTTCCTGCAGTAGTCAGGCTCACCTCGGTAATGTTGTCGCAAACTGCTGCGGGGGTAGCCTTGTCTGTTACGGTGACCGGGACGATGATGCTGGAGGGGTTTCCGCAAGCATCGGTGGCCGTGTAGGTGATTTGGTGTGTACCTACCGGAAGCCCCGGCATGGGGATGTACCCACCCTGGGCACCGCCTCCCGGCAGGTAAACAGCTTCGCCTGTCGGCGTCATGATAGTCACGGAAATGCTGTTGCAGTTGTCGGAAATAACGGGGGGGTGCAGGAAACCCGTTGAGCGGCAAGGCTGCGGGTACTGTGCCGGAACGGTCACATTTACTTCAAACGGATCCAGGGATATTTCGGGAGCGGTGAGGTCCATTACCCTGACAATCTGCGTGTTGTCTTCACCTTCAGCCCCAGTAACGATGACGCTGCCGGTGCACCAGTCAATCACCGTCCAGGTGCGGATGATCTTGATGCTGGTACCACAACTGGCTATCAACTGGTCATTAGAGATGACATTGTAGGCGCAAAGGCTGCCGGCTACGTTGACTATGCCTGAACCGGTTTGGGCTAAAACGGAATCAGGCAGCTCCGGGCTGACGTCTATGTCGCCATCCGAGGGGTCGGTATCTGTTATGTCGGGATGCAGGGCAGAAGGTTCGGTGATGTGAGGGTAATCGCTGTATTGCCCACAAAGCCAGGTGACGTCTTTTGGGAAGCTGATACCCGGGCGGGTGATGTGAAGTTCAAGAGTGCAAAAACCCGACTGGTTGCCGTATTGGTCGGTCGCACTATAAGTGCGCTGGATGCGGTAAATGCCGTCGTCGCAGATGTTATTGTCCACAACCTGCTGTCCTGTTAGTACAATCTGCGGCTCGGGGTCGCAGTTGTCAGTGACTTCGGGAGAGGGAATTTCGGCCGGGTCTTCGCTGCACGATAGCTGAATCGGCCCGGAGGGGCAATTGATAATCGGCGGCAGCTTATCCTTTAACAAGATTTGCCCCCAGCAGGGATTTTGATAGACGATGTCCATTGCTTTTACCCATAGGGTTTGGCCGACATAGGCGCCGCTTACCTCGTAAATACCGAGCGTGGCAGGGTCGAGGTCAGGGATGACGACGTTTCCGATTTTTACTTCTGCTATCCGGTAATAGCTGCCCAGAGGAAAAAGCTCTTCATTGATGCAATGGTGTAGTGCGCCCTCCAGTACCATGTCGGGCGTTACTTTAGCGATGCAGCTTTCATCCATAGAGACCTGGACGAGGTCGTTGCAAGCGATGCCGCCACTCAACTGTTGCCAACATTCGGTGAGTGGCGTTGGATCGTCAAAGCCACCCGGTGCCCCTGGCCAGCCGGCATTGTTGGTTTCGGGGTCAAAGCCGCTGTCTGATTCGTCGGATACGGTGATAATATTCCCGTTTTCATCGGGAGCGTCTCCAGTAGCGATTGCCTGCATTTTCGGCACGGCAGGTGCTCCGGTGGCGTCGGGATCTACCTCAATGTGAAAGCGCACGACGTAGGTTTGACCAGGTTCGAGCATGCCGCCTCCATTGAGCAGGTCGCCGTTTCCGCTGAATGTAGCGTTTGGAGTAGGAAGGATGGTGGCATTGGTGACGTTGCCATGCGTTGCCGATGCTATTATTTCGGGGGCAGAAATGACATTTTTAAAAACAGAACCCAGCCAGAGAGGAGCACTGAGGTCGGTATGCAGGCCGAGATTGAACAGGTCTGCACTGCCCGTGTTTTTAACCACTACCTCCACGATTAGATCGAAGTTTTTCGGCGTGCCACTCGTGGGATAATCTATGCCGGCGATGTGCATCGCTGCAGCAATGGACGGCGTAGAGGCCAGCATTTGGGGGGCGGCAGCGGGTTTTTCTTTTTTTAAAAGGTATTTTTCAAAAGGTTTTTCCTGGAGAAAAAGCAAACTTAATGAGAGAGCTAAAACAAGTGTCAAGGGTAGTTTTCCAGGTCGGAAAAGCACAGGATGTAGTACTCGATTCATACCATTTGGGATATAGTGTTTCACAAAATTCTTAACCGCACCCCTGCTGTAGAAGGTGACGGATGAATCGGAGTTCGGGATATAATGGTTTTTACGTGAAGGGTGCTGTGAAGTTTCTCACAGGCAGGGATATTAAAAAATACACTAATATGATGCCAAAAGCAAGGTAGGGTGCTCCAGTAGCAGCGCTGCCGCTGCGACCTGGAGAGAAAAGCTGGCGCCAGCCCGGGCACATGGCAGGGAAATAGCCGATTTGCCTTTAGAGCTTGTTGGGAGTTTGGTCACTTGGTCAAAAACGGCCCTTTTTCGTCCTATTTTCACCTTTTTTCAGTTCCGTAACGCTGCTATGCAACTTCAAAAAGCTAAAAACCTGACAAAAAATTATTCGTTTTCAGATGCTGTTTGGATTGGGCTGCCGGAGATAAAAAGGCGACTTTTTAGCCCGGTAAGCTCAATCCCAACAGCATCTGTGCTCAAGGGCCAAAACGCAAGCAAGCTCTTATGAAGCAGTAGCCGCAGCCATTGGCCTTTTGATACAGCTCCTGTGGAGCAAAATGGAGCCTCTGTGATTAATTTTCGCTTTCTTTCACCTTTAGGATGTGGTCAATGACTTCGGGCAATTGCTCGGCACCGATTCTTTTGGAAAGGATTTTCTTATCGGCATCCAGCACGTAGATCTGGGGGGTGGAGCGAATGTCGTAAACGGTTTTGTAGCGGCTGCGATGGTAGGGATCAACCGTATTGAAAAAGACGTCCATGTCCCGTTCTTTGATGGTGCTCCAGCACTCTTCGACTTCTTTCATGGTGATGTTGCCCGTGTCGTCTCGGGTGGCCAGTTTGGTGCAGATGGAAAAAACAGCGACGCCTTTGTCCTTGTAGTCGCGGGCGAATTGGACCATGTCGGGCATTGATTTTTTGCAGTGACCACAATCGGGATCCCAAAAGAAAAGCACGGTGATGGGCGATTTGAAATCGTGCAGCCAGATTTTTTGCCCTTGCTGGGTTTCCATCTGGATATCAGGGGCAATCTTGCCAAGTAGCAGTGGCTCGAGCTTGTCTGCATTTTCGACAATTTTCTTCAGTTGCTCCTCCTCTGTCCAGGGAGCCTGCCCGGTTTTGTAGTACTTCTCGGCGATGTGTACGTACACGGCATCCATGCCTACGATGTTGGATTTGGCGTAGGTATTAAGGAAATGGATGAGGTAAAATTTAAAGGTTTCGGGTGCTGGACGGGTCATTTCCACCACTTTGTCAATAGCGAGGTTGATGGAGTCAGGATGCTGGGGCGTCATCTTATTAATGTAATGGTCAATTTTTTGGAAAAGAAAAGGGGTGCGCAGCATCCGGGGATCAGATACGTCAATATTGTCAAACCAGTGGTTGCGGGTCCAGTAGAAGGCGTGCAGGTCTTTTTGCTCGCCGGTGAATTCGGGTACATTCTCGAGGGGAAGGTTAGCTCGGATAATGGCTGCTGTCAAGGTACCCGAGTTTTTAGTCATGGTATTTTTCTGATAAGCCGTGACCTCCTCGTCCAGTGCTTTGAGTTTTTCTTCCAGTTTTGCTTTTTTCTTTTCATCGTCTTTTGCGGCTTCTAATTGCTTTCGCAGCTCATCTGCTTTTGGGCGCCTGGAAGAAAGGAAGTTCAGGTATTCATAAAAGAGCAGGTTGTCCTCAGAGCCACTGACCTTCATCGCCCCTGGCATGTCGGAGACCTTGGTTTCCAGCGAAACCCACTGGTTGTTGTCGTCAACGAGTACCTGGAAAAACTCATTGTCGGGGGGCAGCACGACCAGGTACATTCCGCCCTCGAGTTTTTCATTTCCTTCAAAATAATACCAGCCGTTTGCCGACACGTAGGCGGTATCTTTCAGGTATTGCTTGTCGCCGAAATAGTAGCCGAGATAGGCTTCTTTGCCCTGGTATCCGTCAATTTTTACTTTTATCTGGTAGCCGACTTTTTGGGAATAGAGAAAGGCGGGTAAAATGAAGAGTGCCAGCCAGGCAGTTAGAACACGTGTCATTAATTTCATTTTTTTAACTATTTAGGATCGAAGAAAAAACCATTTCCACTACGGGTTTTTGAATAGGATGGGTACAATTTATAGATTCACGCATTGAAAGCCAATAGTAATTGGATCCATTTTATTGATAGTAAACGACTTATGACATCAAAATCATTAATTTCAAATGCAACTATCTATAAGAATGCCCCATTTTTTAAGAAGGTGTTTGAATTGAGCTGCTGGAGAGAAAAAGGCGCCTTTTTAGCCCCGGCAGCTCAATTCAAACAGCTTCTCAGCTCAAGCACCAAAATGCAAACAAGCTCTTAGGATAATTGAAAGAACTACCAGGTATTTTTGCGCAAAAGAGAGTGATTGGGCTGCAAAATTACACAGACACATAAAAAACGAAAATCCTACCTTCTCATTTTACAACCTCCAGAGGAATGGGAATGCCCGGGCAGTCAGCCCAGTATTTGCACCTCGCTGATGCCGCTGCCTTTTTTTACTACCCTAATCTGGGTGGAAATGCGCTCCTTCAGCTCCTTCATGTGGGAGATAATGCCTATGGTTTTGCCTCTGGCCTGCAGGTTTTCGAGCGTGGTGATGGCCAGGTCAAGCGCCTGGTCGTCCAGGGTGCCGAAGCCCTCGTCAATAAACAGGGAGCGGATGTTGGCATTGCGGCCTGCCAGGTCGGAAAGACCCAGTGCCAGGGCAAGGCTTACCAGGAAACTTTCGCCACCGGACAGAGTGTTCATCGAGCGAACGTAGTTTGCCTGGTAGGTGTCCATGATGTCAATTTCGAGGGTATCTCCTGGGCGTGTGAGGATGACATAGCGGCTGTATAGGTTGGCCAGGTGGACGTTGGCCAGTTGCACCAGCTTTAACAAGGTGAGACTTTGGGCAAAAATCCGGAACTTCTTGCCGTCCGAAGAGCCGATTAGCTCGTAGATTGCTGCCCAGCGATAGTAGATAATTTGCTGATTATCAATTTCTTTCAGCAAGTACCCGGCTTCTTCCTTGCGCTTTTCGTCGTCGCTCAATTGCTGTTTCAAGCCGCCGATGGTCTGCTGGAGTTGTTGCTCCTCCTTTTCCAGCTCTGCAATTTCTTTGCTGAGTGCAGCCTCACTTTTTGTGGTGAGTGACTGGCTTTGTGCTGCTTCGAGCTCACGGTTTGCGCTAGCGAGTTGGTGGCGAGCCTCCGTTTCACGTATGCGCAGCTGCTCTTCGCTCTTTTCAATTTCCCTGGCTTCAGCTTCGGGCAGTACGCTTTCCTCCAGTGCCTCAATCGAAGGCAGACCAGCCTTTTCCAGGCCCCTGGTCAAACTCTGCAAAATGCTTTGCTGTGTTTCCCGGGTTTTTGCCAGCAGCATTTCCTGGTTTTTCAGATTTTGGCGGGTCTCTCTAAGGCTTTCTTTGTTTTTTTCAAAAGCGGCTCTTTCCTGCTTTGTCTGTTCTTCGAGCCGGGCCAGTTCCTTCAGCAGGCGCTCTTTTTCTTCTTTGGGGTTTTTGTTTTCAAAAAGGCCAGTCCGCTTGCTTATCAACCGGTCAAGTACAGCGACTTCCGCAGCGAGTTGCTCGTCCAGCACTTTACATTTTTGCCTGGACTCGCTCTGTGATTTTTTCTTTAGTTCGATTTCCTGAAGCACCAATCCGAGTTGGCGCTCGTCATTGGCATGCTGATTTTTTTTGTCCGAATAGCTCCGTTCCATCTTAGCCAGTGCGGTGAACATGTCGTTAACCCCTTCGATGGAAAACTGGTAGCCGTATTTTTCGACCAGTTTGTTTATCTCTTTCGCTTGTCGGCTTAGGCTTACTTCGAGTTCGGCCAGTTTTGCATCGGTTGCGTTTAGGTTATCCTGGCATTGAGTTAGTTCAAATTTTTGCGTTGTGACCTGGCTTTCACTGTGGCGGACCTTTACCTCCTGTTCGGTGATTCGGCGATTCAGCGCAAAAAGCAGCTCCCTTGTGCCTTTTATTTTGCTGAGTTTCTGGCTGAGTTCTTCCACTTTTTCCAGCAGGTGGTTGCCGACGGAACGGGAGTAATCAGCTGCTTCAATGTCGGAGGAGAAAGCCGCTATTTTTCGCTCCAGCTCCACGAGTCGGTCCATCTGACCAGTAGTCAGGCTGCTAATACGCTGAATTTCGGCAGCTACCTCCAGGTGACGGTTGAGCAATTGAGTGGAGGCTTGTTTCAGACGGAGGTACTCTTCCCGGGCTTTTTCAAGGTCTTGTTTTGTTTGATCAACGTAAATTTCAAGCCCATGGTGCCGGAAGGGGTGGTGGGTGGAACGGCAAAGGGGGCAGGGCTCCCCTTCTTTAAGTTCTGCCCTGTCCTTTTCGTAGTTGGCGATTTGTAATTGCTGTTGGTAGAGCATCTCCCTGGTTTGGAGCTGTTGCTCAGCTCTTTTGGTGCTTTCCAGGTTGCTGATCAGTGCCTTGTCAAGCGAAAGTTCTTCCCGCTGGAAGTTGTCTGATTGCCCTTCCAGCTCGGAAATTCCACTGAGCGCTTGTTTGTATTCCCTGCTCAGCTCGTCCAGGTGGCGGAGATTCTCATTTTGTCGGGTGAGTTCTTCAATTTTTCGGCTTAGCTTTTCGAGCAGATCCTGGCGGTCGGCGACAAACTCTTGGGGGGCATCTTTCTGGAAATCGGCCTCCAGCTTTTCCAGTTTCGTCCGTTCGCTCACCAACTGGGCTTCTGCTTTTGTGAACCCCTCCAAGGCTTTTTGCAACTGCTGCTGGGTGTTTTTTTGTGCAGCTTTGAGGTCTTTTTGTGAGCGCAGGTTTTCCAGGAGTTGCTCCTTGAGCGAGTGGATAGCCTGGTTGTCCCTGGGCAGGAAAGCCTGGACGGCGTGCTCCTCGAGCCAGTGGCTCAGCTCCAATACCGATTGCGACAGCTCTGCGGAGCTGGCTTCCAAACTTGCCAGGTAGTTGGAGGTTTCCTGCTCTTTTTGCCGCCATTCGTCTCGCTCCTTTCTGCTGCGCTGGAGGGCGTTCTGTTGCCCTGAAATCTCCTGATCCAGGATCAGCACCTCGTCAAAAAGCCCGAGTAATTCAGGTTGTTTGTATTTGAGAGCCTCCAGCTCTTTTTGTTTTTTTTCAAAAGTAAAACTTGATTGACTTTCGGCCACTTCCAGTTCGCTGCGGTCCTTTATCAGTTTTTCAGCTTTGGAGGTTTGTGTTTTAATTTCGTCGGTTACCTCTCTGAAGCGGATCAGGTCGGGGTGCAGCGGGAAGGTTTTCTTGTGCTGCTCCAGCCTCCTGCTGATGGCACTCATGGCGGCTTTCTGCGCTTCAACCTGTTCCAGCAGAGCGGCAGCACTGACCTGTTGCTCTTGCAGGGAAGCAATTTTTTGAAGCCATTGTAAGTCCTTCCGGGCTTTGGCCAGGGCAGCTTTCCAGATAGTGGCAGTTTTTTCGCTGGCCTTCAGCTCGTTTTTTTTCTCATGGAGTTGTTCATCTGAAAAAATGTGAAGGGATTCCTGTCGGGTTTTCAACTCCTTTAATTTTTTCTCTTCCAGGCGGTGGCGCTCCAGAGCAGCCTTCGAGAGGCGGGAGTAAATTTCGGCACCGGTGATGCGCTCCAGCAACTCACTTCGCTCGCTGGAAGGTGCTTTTAAAAAAACGGCAAAATCGCCCTGAGCCAGCAGGGCGGAGCGGGAAAACCGTTGAAAATCAAGCCCTGTGACTTCTTCGATGAACTTGTCAATTTGCTTGGCTTTCGATGCCTTGATGATAAAACCTGCCTTTTCCCCATCCCATTCCGAGACCAGACGGTAGGTTTTGAATTTGATCTCCTTTTTGGATTTGCGGGACTGAATCCTCCAACTGGCGAGAAACCGCCGGCCTTTTGCCTCAAATTCGCATTCGGCATAGCCTTCTTCAGCTCCGTAGGAGAGTGCTTCTTTCTCTTCGGAATTGCGGCAGATCCTGCCATACAGTGCCAGGGTGATGGCGTCGAGGAGGGTCGTCTTACCAGCGCCGGTGTCGCCGGTGATGGCGAACAGTCCGCTGGGTGCCAGCGGTGGCACCGTAAAGTCAATTTCAACATCTCCTCTGAGAGAGTGGAGGTTGCGGAGAAATATGCGCTGGATTTGCATTGGTGGAAACTCGTTTTTGACTGGGGTTTAAAAATTCAGAGCGAGGTATTTTTTATTGCTGTATTAGCTGTAGAAAGCACGTTGAGGATGCTTTTATAGATTTTTTCGGACTTGCCCGCGAGCGTCTCCACATTTTGCCATGCAGCTTGTTCGATGTCTTCCTCGTGCTGGGGTACAAGGCTCTGTTGCTCTGTTTTCATTAAAAACCAGTGGGTGGTCTTTAGTATTCGCTTGCCATCCTCCTCGTAGGTATGCCGGGTGTTGCACAGGTACGCTCCCAGGATGAGGAGGTTGAGGCCTGTTTCTTCCTGCACCTCCCGCAGAGCTGCTTCGGAAGACGTTTCGCCCTCCTCAATTTTGCCTTTGGGTAGGTCCCAGTAACCTCGTCGAAAAATCAGCAGGACTTCGCCTTGCGGATTGAAAACGACGCCCCCTGCTGCGGCAATTTGTTGGTAAATGGACTGGAAATCCGACCAGAGTTTTTCCAGGTTTTCGGAGAAGATGATGGCCTGTTCAAACCGGTCTGATTTTTCCAGTTGATCTATGATGTTGAGCAGGAATTTCTTTTTCCCTGTGTAGCGCAGCACGATGCTTTTAGCACCGGGAAACCCCTGATCCGGATTTTCTGTGGTTGAAACCAAGTGCAAAGGCGTGCCCTTAATGTAAATTTTATACATTTGTCCTCCTTTTTTTATTGGCAGCTTGACAGATGGACGTGTTTCTTTTGGAAAAGTGGCTACCTAACCGAGGCAGTGTTTTTTTGAAAAACTCACGTTTTCCCTAAAAACACCTGAAAGTGGGAGGAGGGGGCAATTGGCATTTCCTCCCATTTCTTCAAAACGCATGCTGCTAAATGGTTGCAAAGAAATCCTATCTGTCAGTTGCCATAGCATGAGTGGAAATGAAATGAATATTGCATCGGAAGTAGCTAAACGATTGCTGCAAATAAAAGCAATAAAATTAAGTCCGCAAAAGCCCTTCACATGGGCTTCGGGCATCCAGTCACCGATTTATTGCGACAACCGGATCGTGCTGTCTCACCCCGATGTTCGGGATTACATTAAACAGTGTCTGGTGGAAAAATCAAAAGATTTTGGCACCTTTGGGGCCGTGGCAGGTGTCGCTACTGCCGGGATTGCTCACGGGATGTTATTGGCGGATGTTTTGAAACTCCCCTACGCTTACGTGCGTAGTAAGCCGAAGGAGCATGGTCGCCAAAATCTAATCGAAGGAGATTTGCCCTCCGGAGCTAGGGTACTGGTTGTTGAGGATCTGATCTCCACCGGGGGCAGCAGCCTTGCAGCGGTGCAGGGCGTCCGAGATGCCGGGTGCGAAGTGGCAGGTGTCCTGGCCATTTTTACTTACAATTTTGACAAAGCAAATCAGGCTTTTAAAAGCGCAGATTGCAAATTGGAAACTTTGTCCAACTACGATGTACTCATCCGGGAGGCTCTGGCGGTCAAGTACATCAACCTGATTGACGTGGACATACTCACGACCTGGCGCACAAAAACCGGCAGTTGATTTTATTTTTGCTGCTGCTATGCTTTTGGATAACTTCCACCCCACATACATCTGTGAAAAGTAAACGGACCCCTTTTAAAACTGAAATTCAACTCTTTAAGCAGTTACTATCATACTTTAACCTACTTAGCCTCAGAGGGCCTTTGCACAACGGGGTAAAATCGAACAAAAGGAATGTCAATTATTACAACCCATTCGGAAACATTTCTGAAAAACTATCTCAACAATGCCTCGCCGACGGGATTCGAGGCAAAAGGCCAGCAACTCTGGCTCGAATATCTCAAACCCTACGTGGATGAATGGCATCTCGACAACTACGGAACAGCTTATGCCATCATCAACCCCGGAGCAGATTACCGGGTTGTTATTGAAGGGCATGCAGATGAGATCTCCTGGTTTGTCAACTTTATCTCAGAGGAGGGCTTTATCAATGTGATCCGAAACGGTGGTAGCGACCAGCAGATCGCCCCTTCCAAGCGGGTGAATATTCACACTTCTAAGGGCATTGTGAAAGGTGTCTTCGGATGGCCCGCTATTCACACCCGAACTGGGGAAGACCGCATCACGCCTAAATTGGACAACATCTTCATTGACGTGGGTGCCAAGGATAAAAAAGAGGTGCTGGCTATGGGCATCCATGTGGGCTGCGTCATCACCTACGAAGATGAGTTCATGGTGCTAAACGACCGTTACTACGTCGGCCGTGCACTTGACAACCGAATGGGTGGCTTCTGCATTGCCCAGGTGGCCAGGCTCCTCCACGAAAATAAAATCAAACTGCCCTTCAGCTTGTACATCGTAAATTCTGTTCAGGAAGAAATTGGCTTGCGTGGTGCTCAGATGATTGCCGACACGATCAAACCTCACGCAGCTATCGTGACCGACGTGACCCACGACACCGGTACTCCTATGATGGAAAAGAAAACCCTGGGTGAAGTGAAATCTGGCGAAGGACCTTCCGTGACTTACGCACCCGCCGTACATAACAAACTCCTCCAACTTATCATTGACACGGCTGTAGAAAAGGAGATTCCCATCCAGCGGGAGGCTGCTTCCCGCTCTACCGGTACTGACACGGATGCTTTCGCTTACAGCAATGGCGGCGTGCCCTCCGCATTGGTCTCCCTGCCCTTGCGATATATGCACACTACCGTAGAAATGGCGCATAAATCTGACGTGGAAAACGTTATCCGCCTGATCTACGAATCACTGCAAAAAATCGAACGAGGACATAATTTTAAGTACTTCTGAGTTAGAAGCTGTTTGAATTTAGCTCACCGAGCTAAATTCAAACAGCTTCTAAGGAACGTGCCGGAAATAAGTTGGGTATTTCGGCGAGTGTATTTTAGGGGTTGGCAAGGCAGCGAAATAGGCCCATAGTCTTAGCTACGTAACTATTTCACTAACACAGCCAGCGCCCAAAAGACGCCGCCCAAATGCGTAAGTTATTTCCGGCACGTTCCTTAGAGATTTTGGGGAGAAAGGATGAAGAGGTGCGTCGTTCTGAAAAAAGTTTTACAGTTAGAAAATAGCCGGAGTGGTGGCTGTTTTAAAAAGTGAGTCAAAGTTAGTTGTGCAAAACAGAGCTTTGCATATATGCTTTGAAGCAGGCATGTGCTTTTTAAATTTATTTGGGGTTTCCTTTTTTGCAAAAGGAATTTACCTTTGCACCCGCTTCGAAAAAGCCCGAAGTGAAAAATTTATACGGAGAGGTGGCAGAGCCTGGTTTATTGCAACGGTCTTGAAAACCGTCGTACCGCAAGGTACCGGGGGTTCGAATCCCTCCCTCTCCGCTTTATTTGCTCCACCCTGCCTTATCCCTCATCTCTGCCCGCGTAGCTTTTGAAGAAAAGAACGCTCAAGTTCAAAACCCCGGCTATTCCCAGCGCGGTCCTTCATTTTTGAGCCTGGACTACCCAATTGTTGAAGAAACAAAACTGCCTCCCTCGTTCCTGAAAATCCCCTCATCCCTCACTCGCTTGCTTCGCTTTTGTGCATAGGCTTCAGGAAGACGGATTTTTCCAGTGTAGCAGAGAACCGCAGCTGTTTCGATTCAATGTCGGTGTAAACGGGAAAGTAGCCTGGCTGGCTGACGATTAGCCGCAGGGCTTTTCCGGTGTTTAGGAAGAGTTTGAGCTGGTTGACAGGTACCCTGACATAGGTTGAATCTATCTTGCCAGTTTCTAAATCTAAAAGCTCTATCGTGCAGCCCATCAGGGCTGTGCTGTCTGCAGCATTGAAGATAGACAGGTCGAGGATTGCAAAGGTTTGCACTTCGTAGAGGTCGAAATTACTGCAGGTGCCATCGGACTTTGGACAGGTGGCGTTAGGGCGATTCGAGGCAAAGTAGCCGATGTGTTTGTTTTGATACAGGTAAAAATGAATTTCGTCGTATTGGGTGTTGATTCCTTCCACCAGGCGCGGCGCAGTCCAGGTGTTCGTAGCTGCCTTGCCCACAGAGTAAATATCGAAACCCCCAGCCCCCTGTTCGCGGTTGGAGCTAAAGTAAAGACTTTGAGTGGGGGTGTAAAAGAAAGGCGTAATCTCGTCGTCACCCGTATTGAAAGGCAGACAAACAGGCTCGCTGAAGTTTCCCTCGCGGTCAATCGCTGCGCTCCAAATGTCGAATTTTCCTTTTCCCCCGGGGCGGTTGGAGGCAAAATACAAAACCCAGCTGTTGGACAGCCGATCGAACCCGATATTTGGATGGGTGGCGGAGTAGCCCGGAAGGTTGACATGGCGAGGCAGCCGGATGGGGTGGCTCCAATTGCCTTCGTAAGTGCGATTGCGGTACCAGATTTCACATTGCTCCTGCGTTGTGGGATTGTTATCTTTACAAATGGTGTAGTACACCTTGTCAGCCTGGGGTGTCAGCGCAGCATTGCCTACCTGCAGGCTAGCTTGCTTTGGAGTTTCGATTGCTATGATGGGTTGCTCTTCCCGGATGACCGAGAAAACCCGGTTTGCCCACTGGTTGCTGCCCTCTAACCTGGTCGCACTCGTGAAGTAAAACTTATCTGCGAAGCGTTGGGGTGCCACTTCGGAGTAGGGCGTGTTGATATTTACACCCAAAGGCTGAATGCTGACCATAGGCGAACTTTCCGCTGGGAACGACTCAGGCTCGGATGTTTTGCAGTTGGCGATTTCCTGTTTAACCTGGCGAAAGAAAATGTCGTTGGGATTGGGATTAACCAGCAGGTATTTTTTTAAAAAAAGTTGGGCATCCGCGCAATTGCCCCGTGCAAATTTGACCCTGGCCAGCCTCAGATTGGCGGTGGAGTAGAATCCGGTTTTACTCTCCTCAGGGATCTTCGAAAAATAAACCTCTGCCAGATCAATGAAACCCAGCCTGAAAGCTGATTCGCCAGCGACGAACAAGGCATCCACCCGCTCGTTGTTGATGGCGAGCAAGGATTCAGCGATGGACAAGGCATGCTCAAAATCCCCTTGTTCAAATGCTTTGATCGCTTCCCCTTCAGCAATACTTAGAATTTGTGCATCCAGATTGATCACTGGGAACAGCGTACTCATCAGAAAGAATATAACCCGGAAAGTTGTTGTTGCTGGCGACATAATACTTTTCTACTGGAAGCCTTTAAAATTGTACTTTTTTAAAACGCAGTATTTTGACCAAATTACAACCTGGAACTTTTTAAATACAACCACCTGCTATTAAATGCTGTGACTGTGTTCTTCCTTTTATATTAGATATAGTAGAACCAGCACGAGATAAAATGCGCTTCAATGAGAGGTTTCTTCACGCATTTTTGCCAAAAATTGCTGCCAGAGTCCGAGTGCACGATTTAATGTGAGGTCTTGCACCCGGTCATACCAGCCTATGATTAGACTGTCCACAGGCTCATCTGGTTCGTTTCCAAAGGGATGATAAATGAAATTTTTGCCTTTTTTGGCTGGGATCAGCAGGGCAGTTCGCTTTTCATCCTCAGAAAAAATGATGCGAACTGCGGCTAGGTCTATGTTTTCAAAGGAAATGTAGTACCGGCTGCCGCCAATAATTTGCTCGGTTTCTATGTCGAGCCGTTTTTCAGGCACTTCGATCTGAAAAGTTTTTCCTCCTTCTACCCATTGATAATCAAGGGAATAGTTTTTTTTAAAAGATTGGTTATGCCAAACTGCGGGGTAGGTCGGGGGGAGTTGCATCCGAAGTACTTCTCGGAGTTGCCAGTGCAGTTCCTTGAGCGAACTGGCAGAAGGCGGAGCTGCTTGTTGCAAATTCGCCTGGCCCGGTGAATTACAACTCATTGCAATTGAAAAAAAGAACAGGCTAATTAGTTGTTTCATAGAACAAGTTTGAACAAAACGATAAAATTGATTACTTCCAATTGTGCTAACTCAAAGGCGGCAACAAGTTTTTACTTTTTCCCTACATTAGCCCGTCAATTAAAGACCAGGCAGTGGGATTCCTTAAGAGCTTGTTTGCGATTTGGTCACTTGGCTAAAAAACGGCCCTTTTACGCCACTTTTCCCCTTTTTTCCGTTGCGTAGCGCCGCTACGCAACGGAAAAAAGGGGAAAAATTGACAAAAAATTGCTCGTTTTCAGATGCTGTTGGGGTTGGGTTGCCGGAGATAAAAAGACACCTTTTTAGCCCGGTAAGGAACGTGCCGGAAATAAGTTAGGTATTTCGGCGAGTGTATTTTGGGGGCTGGCAAGGCAGTGAAATAGACGCATAGCCTTAGCTACGTAACTATTTCACTAACACAGCCAGCACCCAAAAGACGCCGCCCAAATGCGTAAGTTATTTCCGACACGTTCCTTAGCTCCATCCCAACCGCATCGCTGCTCAAGCACCAAAACGCAAACAAGCTCTAACTGATGCAGATGCCTTTGACCCTGAGATTGCGGGAAGCCTGCAAGTGAGATAGTCAAAAAACCGCTGCTGGAAAAAAGCTGTAAAGTCAGTTTTATGCAGTATTACCACGATCTGAGAAGCAGCGTTGTCCACAATCGCCATTACGATGGACAATCCTTCTACCAGTAAAAAATTTTTATGATGAAAAAGATAGCTTCTTCTGTTTTTTGTTTAATCCTCGCTATTCCATTTTTTGCACAGACAAAAGCACCCGGCCGAATGACGCCCGAAAAACTCTGGGAATTGGGTAGGGTTGCGCTGTTTGACATATCACCTGACGGAAAAACGGCAATATATGGAATTTCCTATTATGACGTGCCGGAAAATAAAGGCAACCGCGACCTTTATGCTATCAGCACGGATGGTAGTGACGCCGGCCGTGCCAGGCAGCTTACCGATTTTGATGGCAATGAAAACGACGCCCGCTTCACGCCCGATGGTACCAGAATCGGATTCCTGTACAAAGGGAAGCTTTGGGAGATGAACTCCGATGGCTCCAATGCCCACCAGGTGTCCGACGAGGACATGGGCGGCTTTATCTACGCCCCTGACGGCAAGAAAATCCTCTTTATCCGGGATGTAAAATACGACAAGTCCACCCAAGATGTTTACCCCGATTTGCAAAAGGCAAATGCTAAGATCATCAATGGCCTGATGTATCGCCATTGGGACGAATGGGAAGATGGCTCCTACAGCAATGTTTTTGTGGCTGACTACGACAAAGGAAAACTCACCGGTGTGCCTGTCAACATCAATGGCGAGCCGTACGACGTTCCGCTGAAGCCGTTTGGCGGTATGGAGCAGATCGCCTGGAGTCCCGACGGGCAGCGCATCGCATACACTTGCAAAAAGGAAAGTGGTACGCAGGCGGCCATCAGCACTAATTCCGACATTTACCTCTACGACCTGGCAACCAAAAAAACGGCCAATCTCTCCTCCGGTATGATGGGTTACGACATGAATCCTGCTTTCTCGCCCGATGGCCGCTACCTCGCCTGGAACAGCTTGGAGACCCCCGGCTATGAAGCAGACCGAAGCCGCATTTTTATCTATGATTTTATTGCACAAAAGAAATGGGAAGCCACCGAAGGACTAGACCGAAATGCCAGCGGCCCGCAGTGGAGTGCCGATGGCAGCCGCATTTATTTTGAAAGCGGTGAAAAAGGCACCGAGCAGATATTTTACCTCGACCTGGCGCGTGGCAACCGCGTCGTCCAGGTGTCGGCAGGCCAGTTTAACTACGGCCCCTTTATCCTGGGGAAGAACAACATCATCGCTGCCAGGTGCTCAATGCTGGAGCCGCACGAGTTGTTCAGCTTGCCGTTTGAATCGGGAAGGGATATACAGCTCACCTATATCAACCAAGACATCCTGCGCGGTGTCAAATCAGCAAAGATTGAAAAGCGTATGGTCAGGACGACCGACGGCAAAGATATGCTCACCTGGGTCATCTTCCCACCAGATTTTGACCCGGCCAAAAAATACCCGGCCTTGCTGTACTGCCAGGGTGGCCCGCAAAGCACCGTCAGCCAGTTCTGGAGCTACCGCTGGAATTTCCAGATCATGGCGGCGAATGACTACATCATCGTTGCACCCAACAGAAGAGGGCTGCCTTCCTTTGGCACGGAATGGAATCGGCAAATATCAGGCGATTACGGCGGACAAGCCATGCAGGATCTGCTGTCCGCTATTGATGCGGTTTCGGCAGAGCCATACGTGAACAAAGAAGCACTCGGAGCTGTAGGGGCGAGCTTTGGCGGCTACTCGGTGTACTGGCTCGCCGGCAACCATGACAAGCGGTTCAAAGCCTTCATTGCTCACGACGGCATCTTCAATTTTGAAAGCATGTATGGAACGACGGAAGAGCTCTTTTTCGTGAATTTCGATCTGGAAGGCCCCTACTGGCAAACGCCGCTACCGGAAACCTGGAAACTCGACTCCCCCCACAAATATGCCCAAAACTGGGATACGCCCATCCTCGTTATCCAGGGCGGAAAGGATTTCAGGGTGCCCGAATCCGAAGCCATGCAGGCTTTTCAGGTGGCGCAACTGAGGGGCATTCCAAGCAAATACCTCTATTTCCCCGAAGAAAATCACTGGATACTGACTCCCCAAAATGGCATCCTCTGGCAACGGGAGTTTTTTAGCTGGCTGGACAGCTGGCTGAAGTAGAACACCGAAGTTTTGAGGAAATACGCCATTGAGGAAATTGAGAAATTGCGGATTGAATAGTGCGCAGAGGCAATTTCTCAATTTCTTGGAAAGGGCAGGTTACTTCAGAACTGCTTCTTCCATGATGTAGTCGTATCTGTAACCCGCACCAAAATCTTTGTCCAGGGAGATGACCCCCTCCAGCGTGACGACCTGCCCCTGTTCGACCTGTGCTTCGGTGGTCACTGTTAAATCGGGATTATCGCCGTAGCCGTCTTGCAGGTGTATCCAGTTTTTCCCCATGATCATCGGGTTTACTTTTATCACCTTACCGGTGACTTTTACCTTTTTCCCTTTGTATTTTGAAAGGTTGGCCACGATGTCGGCAATGCTGACGGCACCGGGAGCCAGACTGACTTCTGCAATTTTTTCGTTAGCTGTATATTTCCTGGGTGAAACATTGACCGGAGCAGAAGTGCCGGCTGCTGCTTCTCCATTAGCCGGCCTGAAATCGGAAACGAGGTATAGCGTTTCAAATACCCGGTTGTATTCCTTGCTTTCAAAGTTTTGCATGAGGAGACCGCGCTGGAAAAGATAGGTCTCACCGATTTTCACATCTTGCTTTGCGACGGCAAGCCAGAATTCCTGGCCCTCCTCTTTCACCCGCGCATAAGTGTAGCTGTCTGTATTCATTACTTCCTCCACGACGACCTTGTGTTCCCGGTTTTCAGCCATGCCACTGGCTTCCGCCTGAACATTGCCCTGGGCATCATCGGGAACAGACTGCCCCTCAATGACTTTGGGCTTTGAATTGCAGGCCGTGAACAAGAAGGTAATTGCCAGAATTTTTAAGATCTGTGTCTTTAACATGGTTGTAATTTTAGTTGGTGAGGCGCAAAATTAGAGAATAAGGCAGCACTCCTACGGTGCTTTTGGCGTAAATCAATCTTTTTTCACCCCACCTGGCTGCTTGAGGGCAGAAGAGAAGGACAGCCGCCAACAAGGCTATTCTTTATCGGGCTGCCCGGTGCCCCTTCTTTTGCTAAGCCCCTGGTCTTGCCAGGATTTGGGGGAACCCTGCCAGGCCCTGCAAGCCACCTGTGTGAATGAGAACTACAGTGTCGCCTTTTTTAAAAAAGCCCTTTTCCAAGAGGTCGAAAACGGCAAAGAACAGTTTTCCGGTGTAAACCGGCTCGAGTTGTATGCCGTGTTGCTGTTTGAAGCGATTTATGAAATCTATCAATGGGGGTTTGACGCGGGCAAAGCCGCCAAAGTGATAGTCCGTGAAGAGCTGCAAATTGTGGCAGGCCGGCAGAGCACAGTTTTGAAGCAGCTGGGCGATTTCTTTTTTTAAAAAGTCGCCTTTTAGGGCGCAGACGCCCAAGGCTCTTCCTCGCCCCTGCAAGCCACTGGCAATGCCAGTGAGGGTGCCGCCTGTGCCACAGGCCGTGCCTGTGAAACTGGGAATGTCGCCGAGTTGAACTTCAATTTCGCTGATTATCTCCGCACAGCCTGGCAGGGCCAGGCAGTTGGTGCCGCCCATGGGCAGGACGTACGCATTGCTAAGGTCAATTTTCAGGTCTTCAAGAATGGCCAGAGGTGCCTTTTCTCTGAAGGCTGTGCGGCTGGCAAAGGTGAGTTCCATCCCGCATTTTTCTAAAAAAGTGAGCGTAGAGTTCAGAGGCAGCACCCGCTCGCCCCGGACGATACCCCTTGTAGAAAACCCAAATGCCACCCCTGCAGCTGCTACCGCCGCCAGGTGGTTGCTATAGGCCCCGCCAAAACTTATCAGGGAGTGTGCCCCTTGTCGCCTGGCTTCCAGCAGGTTGAATTTCAGCTTGCGCCATTTGTTGCCCGAGATGTGCGGGTGCAGCAGGTCGTCCCGTTTTATGAGCAGCCTGACGCCCCTTCGGGCGAACTCTTCTGCTTCCAATTCCTGGAGTGCAGAGGGCGGATGATCCAGTCGTTTGAGTAGGTCGTTCATCAGATTCTTGCAAAAATCGAGAGCGAACATCGGCAAATTGTCCAGGACGGAGTAGCCTTTCATGGTAGGCCGTTGAATTTATTTTCACTATGGCTCTAAGAGCTTGTTTGTGGTTTGGTCACTTGGTCATAATCGCAAACAAGCTCTGAACAGCAGGGGTAACCAGCAAATCTTGACGCAACCCGAACAGCAGAGAAGGCACTCCGGTGGCAGGCCTCCCGTGTAAATTCAGGAGAATGATAGTATTAATTTTAATTTGAATAACTAACTTGCCAGCCTTCTTTTGGAGCTCAGACGCTGGATCCTAAACAAGCCCAAATCAGTTGCTAAAACTTGCACGCCATGCTCGAAGTCATCATTGGAATGTTGTTCACATTTATGCTGCTCAGCCTGTTGGGCACCACCGTAAACGAGTTGATCTCTGCCTGGCGGGGCTGGCGGGGATTTTACCTCGAAGAGGCCCTGAAACGCCTCCTCGAATTTAAAGACAATCCGGAGATTTTTAAAAAATTTAAAAACAACTCCTTTTACAAACAGCTGAATCAGCACAAGGCACTGCTGCGGGTATCCACGGCGCCGGCCTACCTTGCCTCTTCCAACTTCACCTCCATCCTGATGAATGTGTTGAAGAAAAAGGGCGAAGTCGTCGAAAAGATAGAGGATTTGTTTTCCGATTTGCCAGAAGACAGCAAGCTGCGAGAAATCCTCGAGCAGTTGAAAGAGGAAGGTTACGACAATTTGGAAGCCTACAAAGCCCGGCTGCAAAGCTGGTTTGACGGCATGATGGAACAATCCAGCGGCTGGTACAAGCGCCATCTGCAATTTGTCACCCTCTTTGTCGGATTAGGGATTGCTGCCGTGTTTAATGCGGACAGCTTTCAGATATACAGCTACCTGACTACCAACTCAGCTGCCCGGCAAAAGATAAACCTCCTGGCTGAGAAATTTATTAGCGAAAATAAAACGCTGCCTTCCACTGCCGCTCCCGGTGATTCACTGACCATGCAGGAAATCAAGGCGGGAATCAAGGATTACATCAACAGCGACGAATTCAGAAAAACGTCAAATATCCTGGGGCTTGGCTGGAATAAAAGCGACCTGAATATCAACTTCCTTGACTGGATGCAACGGGTACTGGGTTGGTTTGTCACGGCCTTGGCCATCTCCCTTGGAGCGCCTTTCTGGTTTGATGTTTTGAAAAAACTCATCACCATACAAAGCCCGGGAGCTGTTTCGAGTGCTGGCAGCGGGACGACGCAGGTGGTGGTAAACACCGGAGCGGAAAAAGATAGTAAGAAGTAAGAGCTTGTTTGCGTTTGGGTGCATGAACAGATATGCTGTTGGGGTTGAGCTTACCGGGCTAAAAAGGTGTCTTTTCCTTCGCTCTGCACATAAAACTCCTCTTTTTTACTCTGGCAGCCCCATCCAAGCAGCATCTGAAAACGAGCAATTTTTTGTCAGGTTTTTAGCTTTTTAAAGCGACGTGGCAGCGCCACGGAACTGAAAAAAAGGGGGAAAAGTGGCGTAAAAGGGCCGTTTTTAGCCAAGTGACCAAATCGCAAACAAGCTCTAAGGCAGCAGCAGACGGGCGTTCAACTTGAAACTCCAAAAAACACTCGGCTGGACATCGGTTTTTAAACTTACCCGTTTTGAAGCAGTTCTGTGATCTTAGAAGCTGTTTGAATTGAGCTTGCCGGGCTAAATTCAAACAACTTCCAGATCAGCGTTGTGGTAATGCGTTTGTTTGCGGACGCAAACACGACTATCTTCGCCGATGCAGCTTGAAACAAAAGAGATTTGCGAGTGCTCCCTTTGCAAACCTCATCAAAATAGAGGTTTGAGTTAGACAGGACCTCCAAATTGCTTTTTAATGTGTTTATGTACGCCATTTTTTCTATTAAAAACATGCCTTTAGCCTGGCATATAAATCAGATTGGAAACTGGTTGATGGTGATTGCGGCCATCATCCTCATCAGCTTGTTATATCCCAACAGCGTAAAATTCAAGTACGAATTTCAAAAAGGTCAGACCTGGCGGTACGAGGATCTGGTCGCACCCTTTGACTTCCCCATCCGCAAATCTGCCAGTGAGCTGCAAAAGGACAAAGACGCTATTGCTGCTGAATTTTCCCCTTACTATCGTCTGAATACGGAATTACAAAATGCAAAGTGGAAGGATTTTGAGGCTGAATTTGCGCAGCTGCTGCCCGATTTGCAGGGCCAGCCTCAAGGTGCCGCCGCTGCAAAGACCTCGGCGCAGTATTTGGAGACGTGCAGGCAGTTTTTAGATAAGATCTACAAGCGGGGCATCATCAAACTCGCACCAGAACACGAAGGCAGAGGCAATGATTTTGTCATCAACCTGGTGAATGGCAATACCATTCAAAAGCGCACAATTTCAGGGCTTTATACACAAGAACGGGCTTTGCAGATGATCGCTGACAGTGAAGGTACAAGAGGATTAGGCCTGCCACCTGCCCTGGCAAAGGCCTTGGCCGAGGCAGTAACAGACAACGTGACCTATGATGCTGCCATGACCGAAAAGATGCGGGACGAAGCCCTGCAGGAGATCGCCGGCACCAAAGGAGTGGTGAGGCAGGGCGAGCTGGTCGTGAAAAAGGGTAATGTCATCACGGAAGAAGTGTATGAAAAACTGGTCTCCTTTCGGCAGAAATTCGATAAAGACATCACCGCCAGGAAGTCTTCCAGGGTAGTATATGTCGGGTACTTTTTGCTCACAGCGCTGATCATCGGAGCTTTTATGATGTACCTGAACTCTTACCGCCGGGAAATCCTGCGCAACCTGAAGTATCTGGCTTTTGTCCTGTTGTGGCTTGTAGGATTCAGTTACCTGACCTATCTCGCAGTACACACCGATGGAATGAGCATCTACGCCATTCCCTATTGCATTGTACCCATCGTCGTGCGGCATTTCTTTACCTATCGCCTTGCCTTTTTCTCCCACGTCGTGATTGTGCTCATCGCGGGCTTTGTTGCCCAGGAGGATTTTCAGTTTGCCTTTACGCAGATCGTGGCAGGTGTCGTTTCTGTGCTGGCGGTAGCTGATGCAAGAGACTGGTCAAAATTCTTTACCTCGGTACTGGTTATTTTGCTGGCTTATGCCCTTGCCCATTTGGGGCTTTCGCTGATTGCGGAGGGCAACTTCCTACAGGTGAACTGGCGGGAGTACGGCTGGCTGGTGCTCAATGGCCTGCTCATTTTGCTGGCTTTCCCGCTTATCCCGCTGGCAGAGCGCCTGTTTGGTTTCACTTCTTCCATCTCGCTGGTAGAGCTTACGGACATCAATCGCCCTTTGCTGCGCCAACTGGGAATGAAAGCACCCGGCACCCTGCAGCACTCCCTGCAGGTAGCCAATATCGCTGAGGCTGCTGCCAACGCTGTAGGTGCTGACCCACTGCTTATCCGGGCGGGTGCCTTGTACCACGACATCGGAAAAATGCTGCATCCCGAATTCTTTATCGAAAACCAGAGCAGTAACAGCCCCCACAAGGACCGGAATCACCTGGAGAGTGCCCGCATTATCATTGAGCACGTAACGGAAGGCGAGCGCCTGGCAAAAAAATACGGACTACCACAGGTCATCACTAACTTCATCCTGACCCATCACGGCACAACGCGGGTGGAGTATTTTTACAAAACCTATCTTCAGGAAAACCCCGGAGAAGAAGTGGATGCAAAAAAGTTTACCTACCCCGGCCCTAAACCCCGGACAAAAGAAGAAGCCATTCTCATGCTCGCCGACTCCGTCGAAGCTACATCCCGCACCCTGAAGGAGCCTACCGGCGTGGACATTGACAACCTGGTGGACAAAATTGTCGGAGGAAAAATCGAGCAGGGTCAGCTCAACAAATCCAAGCTCACCTTCGGCGATGTAGATACCTGCAAGAAAATTTTTAAAAAAATGTTGCGAAGCATCCATCACGTACGGCTGGAATATCCCGAGTGAGGCGGCCAAAGCCTCATCCCTCACCTTGCTTTTTTGCAAATTCGACGAAGAAATCCAGGGAGGCCGGATTTTTCATGGAGTCGGGGTTGGCCGCTTTTTCCAGTGGTTTTCCCAGCAGGATTTTTTTAACGGGGGCTTCCATTTTTTTGCCGCTAATCGTCAGCGGAATTTCGGGGCATTCGATGATCTCGTCGGGCACGTGGCGGGGTGAGTACTCCGTGCGCAGGGTTTGGCCAATGCGTTTTTTCAACTCATCAGTCAATTTTTCACCCTGTTTCAGCACCACGAAGAGCGGCATATAATCCCGTCCTCCTTTCAGTTCCAGGTTGACGATGAGGCTGTCGCTCACTTCGGGCACTTTGTCCACAGCTCGGTAGATCTCTGCTGTGCCAATGCGAACGCCTCCCCGGTTCAGGGTAGCATCTGAGCGGCCTTTGATGATGACCCCGTCGTTGTTAGTGATCTCAATCCAGTCACCGTGGCGCCAGACACCCGGATACATTTCAAAATAGCTGGCCAGATAGCGCCGGTTGTCGGTGTCGCCCCAGAAAAAGACGGGCATGGAAGGCATGGGTTGGGTCACGACCAGTTCGCCGACTTCGCCCAGGACGGGCTCCCCTGCTTCATCCCAGGCCTGGATAGCTGCGCCGAGGCAGCGGCATTGAATTTCCCCCCGGTAAACGGGAACCAGTGGACAACCACCTACCCAGGCCGTACAGACATCAGTGCCGCCAGCCATGGAGCACAGCCACAGATCCTTTTTGATGTGTTCATACACCCAGTCGAAGGCTTCTGGTGGCAGTGGAGATCCGGTAGAGCCGATGCTGCGCATGGCCGACAGGTCGAAATCTTTCCCCGGCTCCAGCTTGGCCTTCATGCAGGCGGTGAGAAAAGGAGCACTCGTTCCAAAGTGAGTGATGCCGGCCTTTTCGGCAAACTCCCACAGGCGGTTAAGCGTAGGGTAGCTGGGGCTGCCGTCGAACAATACGACAGTAGCACCTGCCAGGAAACTGGCATTCACAAAATTCCACATCATCCAGCCGGTGGTGCTGAACCAGAAAAATCGCTCGCCGGGATGCACGTCGTTGTGGAAATGCAGGTACTTGAGATGCTCCAGCAGGTTGCCGCCGTGCGAGTGGGTAATCGCCTTAGGAATCCCGGTCGTCCCTGAAGAGTACAGCACGTAGATTGGGTGGTCGAAGGGGACGGCCTCGAAGCTCAACTCCCTGGCAGCCCGGAAAGTGTCATGCCAGCTGATTGCAGACTGGCCAGGCAGACAGTCAATTTGAGGCGTGCCGTAAGTCATTTCGGCTGGTTCGCCCTGTTTGAGATAAGGCACTAGGATTACCTGCTCAACGGAAGGGAGGTTTTTGCACAACTCGCTGATGACCTGCATTTTGTCAAAAGGCTTCCCGTTGTAGGTGTAGCCGTCCGCGGCGAAAAGCACACGGGGTTTGATCTGCGCAAAGCGGTCAATCACGCTGCTGGCTCCAAAATCGGGAGAGCAGCTGGACCAGGTCGCACCGATAGAGCAGGCAGCCAGAAAAGCAATGGTAGCCTCCGGGATATTGGGCAAAAAAGCAGCGACCAGATCGCCTTTTTTGATACCTGTCTCACGCAGGTATGCCGCCAGGGATGCCACCTGGCTTTGCAGTTCTTCCCAGGAAATCATGACCAGGTCGTGCCTTTCCGAAGAAAAGATGATAGCAGGCCGTTCGGGAGATGCCTGCCTGAAGATGTGCTCGGCGTAGTTTAGCCTTGCACCCTCGAACCACACAGCGCCTGGCATTTTTTCTTCCTTTAAAACCTGGCGGTAGGGGCTGTGGGAAATGATGTTGAAGTATTTCCAGATGCTCTCCCAGAAGTCCGCTACGTTTTCTACGGACCATTGCCAGGCTTCATGGTAGTTTTGAAATTTCAAATTGTAGTTTTGTGCCATCCAGTCGAAATAGGCTTGCAGGTGAGAATGGCGTTTAAAGGATGTTGAAGGCTTCCAGAGCATATCGTTGTGTTGTTCGTTGTCTGAAGGATGAATCTTTTTGAAAAGCAGTTGTTGGCCGGAGGGGCCGCCCTGAACTGGAATTTCCAAAGATGGTAAAGTTAGGAAAACTGTATTCTTTTAATAAAACAGGAAAGATCAGAGATGAAAAAACTATTGCAACCCACCGGGGTATCTGCTTGGCAGATAAATTTGAGCATTTTGAAAATCAGTGTATTATCGCTGATTGCCTCCCTGGCTCTCGGCTCCTGTGCCAGCATGATGCACAAGGGCAGCCAAAAGACAGCCGCAGCGCCGGAGGTGGTGAATATGGGCGAAGACTGGCCGGTCAATTTCACCATCTTGCAAATGAACGATGTGTATGAAATTTCACCCCTGGAGCAGGGCAGGGTAGGGGGTATGGCCCGGGTTGCTGCATTGCGGGAGCAATTGCTCCAAGAAAATGACAACGTGTTAACCGTGCTGGCAGGTGACTTTGTAAGCCCTTCCCTGCTGGGCACTTTAAAGTATCAGGGACAGCCCATCAAAGGTCGCCAAATGGTGGACGTGATGAATGAACTGGGTGTCAACCTCGTAGCTTTTGGTAACCACGAATTTGATATCAAAGAAGGCGAATTGCAGCAACGCCTGAACGAATCCTACTTTGAATGGCTGGGAACCAACGTCATGCACCGCAATGGCAACCGGATTGAACCCTTCTACAAAGAAATTGAAGGCCACAAAGTCTATTTGCCTGAGACCTACATCTGGGAGGTGACAAATGAGCGAAACAGCAAAACGCTGAAAGTCGGATTTTACAGCGCCCTGCTCAATGACAACCAGGCTCCCTACGTCTATTACGAAGACCCCTACCAGGAGGCAACCAAGGCCTTCCTGGAGTTACTGGCGCAGCAGTGCGATGTCATTATCGGCCTCACTCACCTGGAATTGGCACAGGATCTCAAAGTTGCAGCTTTGCTCCCTAAAACAGCACTTATTATGGGTGGACACGAACACGAAAACCATATTGACACTGTGGGTAATGTCATCATTACCAAAGCAGATGCCAATGCAAAGACCGTTTGGGTACACCGCTTTACCTGGTTTCCTGACACGAAATTTGTGGAGCTGAACTCCGAGTTGGTACCTATCACCCCGGCAACAGGGGAAGACCCCCATGTCGCAGCAGTTGTGGAGAAGTGGAACCGCGTGCAGCAGGAGCAGATTGCCGTTGTTTTTGACGACCCTAACGAAGTGATTTATAAGGCGGTGCAGCCATTAGATGGACGCGAGAAGAGTATCCGCTCCATGCAGACCAACTTCGGCAGTATCATTGCAACTGCCATGGCCGCAGCCGCCAGGAAACCGGTGGACTGTGCATTTTTCAATGGTGGCTCTATCCGCCTCGACGACCAGTTGTGGGGCGATGTGACGCCGGTTGATATTTTTAGGGCTTTGCCTTTTGGTGGCAGTATTTGTGAACTGGAGTTGAAAGGCTCCATTTTGAAAAAAGCCCTCGAGGCTGGATTGGAGAACACGGGCACGGGGGGCTACCTGCAGTGGTACAACATCCAGTTTGACGAGCAATCGAAATCCTGGAAAATCGGTGGACAACAGCTCGACGAACGCAAAACTTACAGGATTGCCACTAGCGAATACGTGTTTGAAGGGAAGGAAGTGCGGCTGGAATTTTTTAACAAAGAAAATTTTATCAGCTGGGATTTGCCCAAGGAAGACGATGCGAAAGACCTACGCGCCGACATCAGAAGAGTGGTGGTAGCCTACCTTAAAGGCAAGCACTAAAGAACGTGTCGAAAATAACTTAGGAACGTGCCGGAAATAAGTTGGGTATTTCGGCCAGTGTATTTTGGGGGCTAGCAAGGCATTGAAGTAGGCGCATAGCCTTAGCTACGTAACTATTTCACTAACACAGCCAGCGCCCAAAAGGCGCCGCCCAAATGCGTAAGTTATTTCCGACACGTTCCTTAAAAACTGTTTGAATTTAGCTTCCCGGGCTAAATTCAAACAGCTTCTTGGGCGTTTGAGCGACGCCTTTTGAACGAGCCCCTTGAGGAAAGGGGTAAAGAACGCCTCCTAGTCCGTCCAGTTGCTTGAAACCCAGCGCTTGGCCTGCTTCAGTAGCTCTCGCTTTGTTAGCGGGCCTCGCTTTTGGGGCGGCCGATACCTTCCGGACTGCTGCTCTTATTCCTGATGCAGGAGCTAATTACGCTGACAAGGACAGCCTGACGCTGGGAGTGCGCACCCTTGACCGGTATAGTGGAGTGCTTTTAGAAAGCCCAACGTACTTTTGTGCAAGCTTCGACACACAGGAGTTGCGGTTTGAGTTATAGGAAAGCAAAAATTCCCTACCCTTGTCCTATTTCTCGATTCCAAAGAACTTTTCTGACTTTTTCTCAACTATATTAAGTGTAGGGCTGTCAAGTTACATTTTACTTAAAAAACTGCTAAAAATGATAAAAGGCATTCTGAAATTGCTGGCCATCCTGGTGATAGGCATTTTGATCTACAACTACTTCCTCGGTACGGAATCCGAAAAGGAAAGCTCCAAAAAGATTTTTGGTGAAATAAAAGATGTGGGCGTCGAAGTGAAGGAACTGCTCAAATCGGAGAAGGAAAAATTCGACAAAGGCAAGTACGATAAGGCTGTGGAAAAAGTAGGCGATATGTTGCAGGGATTGAAAGAAAAATCCAAAGACATTGACGCAAAATACATTGACCGCATTGATGAACTGGAGCAAAAAAAAGAGGAGCTCCGGCACAACTTGTCGCAGTATAGTGAGGCAGATGAACGGGACGCAGGAAAGAAAGACAAATTCAGACCGGGAGGAAGTAAAGACAGCAGCTCCCTCAAGAGAGAGCTTGACGACCTGCTGCGGCAGACCGAAGAATTGATACGGGAAATGGGGGGCAACAAATAGGCCGTGTTTTTACTACTTTTGCGCCTCGTCAACCGGAAAAATGTTCAAAGCACCTGTTCACAAGCCAAACTATTTCTACACCATCGTGAGCGTCACGCTGGTACTTTTCCTCTTGGGGCTGTTCGGTTTGTTAGTGCTGGAAGGTCAGCTTTTCATCCAATCCCTGAAAGAGAAGGTAGAGATTATCGTCGAATTGAAGGAAGAAGCCTCACCTGGTGGCGTGGACTCGCTGAAGCAGTATCTGGCGGCGAGCAGTTTTTACAAAGCTAACAGTGCCCGGTTTATCAGTAAGGAAGAAGGTGCAGCCATGATGCGGGAAGATTTTGGCGAGGACTTCCTCAAGCTTGACATGGCCAACCCGCTGTACGATGTGCTGATTTTCAACGTCGTAGCTGACTGGATGCACCCCGACAGCCTCAAAGCAGCCCGAGAGGATCTTCGTCATTTTTCTTTTGTCAGCGACGTCTTTTACCAGGAAGGGCTGGCCGATGCCGTGGCTGCCAACCTGAAAGACATCAGCCTGATCGTGCTGGGAGCAGGTATCTTTTTCATCGTCGTTGCCGTTGCACTCATCCTCAACACCATTCGCCTTGCCCTTTACGCCAACCGCTTTTTGATTAAAAACATGGAATTAGTGGGAGCCTCGTGGGGATTTATCAGCAGGCCTTATCTGTGGAAAAGCACCTGGCACGGGCTTATTTCGGGTCTGCTGGCCATCGTGCTGCTGGTGGGTTTGTTGTGGCTCTGGCAGCACAAGATGCCCGAGGCGCAGGATTTTATCCGCCTGCCAGGCATTGCAACAATTTTTGGAAGCTTGGTAGTGCTTGGCATACTCATCATGGTAAGCAGCACGTACTACGTGGTGAACAAATATCTACGCATGAGGGTGGACGACCTGTATTGATGTTTGAGAAGGTGCCGCAAACAACTTAGAAGCTGCCTGAATTTAGCTCACCGGAGGCTGTATCAAAAGTCAACTGACAGCGGCAGCCAGATCCAAACAAACTCTTAGGATCGAAGAAAAATAAAATGTACGTTTAGCTTTTCTTCAATCCTTAACAAGGTGAAGGCAGGGTTAAAATTGGTTTTTCAACAAGATTTTGCTGCGGGTTCTCCTATTTTTAAAAAACTTGGCGACCTTTGCGGCTTTCAATTCAAAAGATAATGAGTAAAAGCAGTTCAGGCAAAAAAGTAGTCGTTACAACGAGCAAAACCCAGGTAAGGCCTACCGTTTCAAGAACAAAATCTCCCTCCGTGCCTGAAAGACGGGCACTGGTTTTCGGAAAGCCCAATTACGTACTTGCCCTGGCAGGAATCGCTCTGATTGGCCTGGGCTTACTGCTCATGAGTGGTGGTTCGATGCCCAGCCCCGATGTTTGGGACGAAAGCATCATCTACAGCAAGCGCCGGACCTTGGTTGCGCCTATCGTCATCGTACTGGGTTTGATCGTGGAAGTTATCGCCATTTTCAGAAATTCGCCCTCTGAGTCAGCAGCAAAAAACGAAGCCTGATGAAAAAGCTGGCCTTGTACAAGCTCTGGCTTCAAACTTGCTGGTATTTTCGCTTGTTTATCCAAAAAAACAGTTAAAACCCACCTCACCGCTGAGGAAAAATTTGGAGTTAATTCATTTTACATGGAAGATCCTTTACCGAGTCGAAAGGTGCTGAATGGCACCTGCCTCTTAGTCAACAAACCTCAGAGTTGGACTTCATTTGACGTAGTAAACAAAATCCGTGGAAGTATCAGGCAAAGCCTACGAGTGAGAAACATCAAGGTAGGTCATGCTGGAACGCTGGATCCAATGGCCACCGGCCTGCTCATCGTCTGTACCGGTAAACACACGAAAAAGCTGTCAGAATATCAGGATATGCCCAAGGAGTACGCCGGTGTTATTACTTTCGGAGCTACCACACCCTCCTACGATGCAGAAACGGAACCCGACGCTGTTTTTCCATACGAACACATCACCCGGGAAAAGCTGGAGGAAGCAAAAAAGCGCTTTCTCGGAGCCATACAGCAAGTGCCGCCGCTCTACTCCGCCCTTAAGGTGGATGGCCAGCCCTTGTACAAAAAAGCCCGCAAGGGTATCGCCGTGGAAGTACAGCCCAGGCCGGTGTTTATTTACGAAATTGAATTTACCAGGGTAGAACTGCCCGAGGTGGAGTTTCGGGTAAAGTGCAGCAAGGGCACCTACATCCGCTCGCTGGCCTACGACCTGGGCAAAGCCTTGCTCAGTGGAGCGCATCTGTCTGCTCTGTGCCGAACCAGAATTGGCGACTACGACCTGAAAGATGCCTGGAATCTGGAAGAGCTGGTGGAGCACATCGAAGCACTGGAGCCGATTCCTGAATACTAACAGCCGGCTAGGCAATTTTACCTCCGCCGGAATTTTGGTGACCGATAGTTGTTTTCAGGAACTTTATCGGGTACAGTCCTACCATTTGCCCTGGCAAGTATTATCTTTGCGGCGGCTTTGCCGGATACCTTCTTTGAAAACAAGAATCCTTTGGCTAACTACTGCACAACATCAATGCTTCATCCATATCTCATAGCCCCGGAAGGCTTCCTTTACTCCCATTCTTTTTCAAAATTTTTAAAAAGATAGCCCTATGCAGCATGCTCCAGCAGTACTTCTGCTCGAAGATGGAACCGTTTTTTATGGAAAACCTGCGGGTAAAATTGGAACCACCACCGGTGAGATATGCTTCTCAACAGGAATGACCGGCTACCAGGAAATCTTTACCGACCCTTCTTTCTACCGGCAGATTTTGGTGATGACCAATGCGCATATCGGCAACTACGGGATAAAAGTTTCGGAGGTGGAATCGGATAATGTCAAAATCGCCGGGCTGGTGTGTAAGAACTTTACCTGGCAGTACTTCCGCCCCTCGGCAACTACCTCCCTGCAGGAGTATTTTGAGGAAGAAAATCTGGTGGGCATCTCCGATGTGGACACCCGTGCTATCGTCCGCCATATTCGAGACAAGGGTGCAATGAATGCAATTATCTCCTCTGAAATCTTCGACCTGGAAACACTGAAAAAGCAGTTGGCCGAAGTGCCCGACATGAAGGGCTTGGAACTTTCCAGTGCCGTGAGTACCAAGGAGCCTTACATGGTTGGCAATTCGGGTGCCCGTTTTAAAGTAGCCGTGTTGGATCTGGGGGTAAAGCGCAAAACGCTAGACTGCCTGCTCGAAAGAGGCTGCTACCTCAAGGTCTTTCCCGCTAAAACACCTTATTCTGAAATGAAAAAATGGGAGCCTGACGGCTACTTCCTGTCCAACGGCCCCGGCGACCCGGCAGCAATGGGCTATGCCGTAGAAACAGCCAGGCTAATCCTGGAAGAAGATAACCCCTATTTTGGTATTTGCCTGGGCCATCAGTTATTGGCCTTGGCCGCCGATATCCCCACTTACAAAATGCACAACGGACACAGAGGAGCCAATCATCCAGTGCAAAACCTGCTGACGGGGAAGGCAGAAATTACCAGCCAGAATCACGGCTTCGGCGTGAGCATGGAAGCACTGGAAGCCAATAAAGATAAAATTGAAATTACCCACGTCAACCTGAACGACGGAACCGTGGAGGGCTTTCGCTTCCGGCAAAAGCGGGCTTTCTCTGTCCAGTATCATCCCGAAGCATCCCCGGGACCTCACGACTCCAAGTACTTGTTCGACGATTTTATAAAAATGATCGCAACTACTTAGCAGAAGTGTTTTTGGAAAAAATTTCTAATTTTTTTCTCAAAAACACCCTAAGGATTCAAGAAAAAATAAAATGTACGTTTTGTTTTTTAATAACCTTTCCTTTACAGGTTTTTTAAAAATGAAAGATACAATTTATTAATGCCCCGTTTCCAAATTGAGCCTGTCTCAAAAGTCGAACCGCCGCCCTTGGAGGCGAATAAGATTCTTTAGGGCTTGTTTGCGTTTTGGTGCTTGAGCAGAGATGCTGTTGGAATGGAGCTTAGGAACGTGTCGGAAATAACTTACGCATTTGGGCGGCGTCTTTTGGGCGCTGGCTGTGTTAGTGAAATAGTTACGTAGCGAAGACTATGCGCCTATTTCACTGCCTTGCCAGCCCCCAAAATACACTCGCCGAAATACCCAACTTATTTCCGGCACGTTCCTTACCGGGCTAAAAAGGTGTCTTTTCCGCCCAGAGCCAAGCAAATTTTTCAGCAATAGCTAAGGCTATTCCTTCAAAATTTGCTTGGCTCTGGACAAAAAATCCATTCTTTTACCTCCGGCGGCCCAACCCCAACAGCATCTAAAAACGAGCAATTTTTCGTCAATTTTTCTCCTTTTTCCCTTGTGTAGCAGTGCTACGGAGCTGAAAAAAGGGGAAAAGTGGCGTAAAAGGGCCGTTTTTTAGCCAAGTGACCAAATCGCAAACAAACTCTTAGAGAGGAACATTTTTTTTAAAATTCAAAGAAATTAAAAAAAGCGACTCTTTCTAAAAGGTTATTTGGGGGCTGCAACCGCTATTGGACTTATGATACAGCCACACCCTCCTAACCCCGTCACAAATGATCGGCGG